>Ga0209825_1000506_pt1 | contig 27960 bp, 27 predicted proteins | sample EN8Hudsemesocosm_FD_184631 | JGI IMG/M metagenome (GOLD analysis project Ga0209825, IMG submission 184631) | Methane-oxidizing microbial communities from mesocosms in the Hudson Canyon - EN8B Hudson Canyon (SPAdes) (version 2) | ecosystem: Environmental > Aquatic > Marine > Cold seeps | place...
TTGTTTGTATTTGTTACACCTACAATTAGATCCTGTTGGTAATTAACTGTCATTATTCTGAATTTCCTAGACGCGCTCTCTTCCGGTATTATTTTTTGCTTAGTATCTAGATTCCAAAAAAGTATTTCTCCGTTGCTCGCCATGGAAGCCAACCGGTTTCCTTGCCGACTAAAAGTTGCTTTTTGAATCTTATCGGTATGGCCTGTCAATTGAGTAGTTGTATTGTTTTCTGAATTCCAAATATGAACTGTGCTTAAAAACTCATTTTTTTGTTTATTTCTCTTAGCAAGCTCAGAATCGCTTTCATCAAACCATATGGTACTATCATACCTCCCTATAACCACGAATTTACCTTCTCTATCCGTAGAAACAAAAGATAGAGGTAACTCTATATTGTCATCCTCATAATAGTGGTTTTCAATTTCGTCTCCTGATGCGGCACCCAACACCACAATTTTCTCTTTGTTTGCCGCCACGATAACATCACTGGTATTTTGAATAGAAAACTCATCATAACTATCAGATCGACCAAAATTACTCGTACGGCTCACAAGTGTTACAGGGGAGTAATCTGATGATGTTAAAAAAACGAAACCATCTTCTCCAGCCGTTACTATTAGCTTGGCTTCTTCATTTACCTGCAAAGAGTAGATATCACCTTCATGAACAATCCTTTTCTTTGGATTTTTGAAATCTTCGTATGTAGTAATATTACCTGCTTCATCAGCTACAACTAAATCCCTAGCTAAACCATCACCACTAAACCCCATACTTGTTACTACTTTGCCATGGTCGATGCTACCAATTCGAACAAGCTCTGGATATGTCCAAAAATATATATGCCCACCCTCACCACTTAACATACCTAATTTTAAGTAAGGGTGGACAGCCAAAACATTCTGCCTAGGCTTATTAATGTAAAGCGTTTTAACAGGTTCATAGCTCTTAATGTCCCACGCACGAAGCAGAGTGTATTCAGCTGTTGAAAAGGAAGTTAACAACAGATCTTCATCTTCAAGTAATGCGACATTGGCAGAAAAAGCTAAAATTCCTAAAGGCAACTTAGATGCTATAAAGTTTTCTTTTGATATCCCTTTAGCATGCCCAAGAGACTTGACGGTATCATCTTCTTTTTTCCAAATATCAGTTTTAGTATCGGAAACAGCGAATACGCGAGAATTATTCTTATCGAAAACCGCTTTTTTATATGGACTACTAGCATTTGTTGGTATTAAAAAAGAAAGATGTACTTCACCCTCCGAAGAAATATTCTTAATTAGAACGCCTGTAACTGCGTCCCATACACGAACAGAGCTACTTGATGTCGTAGCTAGGAGTAAGCCATCATTGCTGAACACGGCATGGCCCACAGATTCATTATGGCCCTCTAATTTAATCAGACGTTTACCTGTATCTGTGTTCCATATTTCAACTCCGCCGTTCCTTCCGCAAAGAGCAACTATATCCGAAACAGGCGAAAATGCAGCATATTGAAGCTCTTCACCTACATTAAAAGTATGAATTAACTTTTTTAAATTAACATCCCATACCTGAGCAGTTCCATCCCAAGAAGTAGTAATCACTTTAGAGCCGGAAGAATTAAAACTAGCTGAAGTACTTCGTTCTGAATGCTTAGGAAGGTAAATAGATTTCGAATGTGATGCCAAAGCGCTGTAGAGAGATACTTCTGCTTCACTAACGTATGGTTGGTCCTTATACGTATTGTAGGGGCTCGGCAAGCCTTCCATTGCAAGCAGAATTCCTAGGCGAGTATTTCCTTGCTTAGTCTGCTCAATTGATTGCTTTGCAAGGAATTGAGACCGGGCAATCAGTACATGATTCCGCTCTTCTTTTGCAACTCTACTTTTGTCTAGGGCCCAGTAAGTTGCCAAACTAGTTGCTAGGGTAAGTAAGGTTAGTAATGAGATGCCTGTCGTTGTAATCCATTTAACCGTTCTTTGCCTTTGTACTTCTTCGCTAATAAGGTCTTCTTTCGGAATACTTCTTATGGTCGCCGACAAACTAGCAATTATTTCTCGGAAATCAATTTGTTTGATGGTAAGTCGCAACAGATCTGATCGCCCCCAACGCAAATCAATGTATAGTGGTTCATGCTTAAAAGCGCCACGTAAGGTCTGTGGGAGAGGTGTGTCTTCTGTCCATTTATAGTCACATCTTTCGCTATCCCAGAGTAATTCACCATCAACACAAATTATTAAAATCTTTTCGCAGGATTTTTTTCGCAACCAATGTACCACCTCCTGATTAACCCATGGTGATCTCGCTGAATCACTAGATGCCAACAGTATTAAATATTCTGATTCATCTAAAGCCTTCTCAAGTGAGGGCCACATTCCAGGAGTTACAGATAAATTTGTCGCGTCCCTAAATATATTTACTGCTCTCAGTTTGTTCCAAGGCTTAGCAAACTTTTGCAATCCACTTTGTAGAGCCATAGCAATATTTGAATCTTTTTCATGACTGTAAGAAATGAATGCAGCATGTTTCATTACTATTATTTCCTCTTATATTGACTTTTCGATACCACACTACGGCGCGCTAACCAACTGGAGAACTATGTCTGGATAGTTGTTTAAATTGTGAATGATCAAAAGTATTGTGCTTAAAGTGCATAGTCTGGACATAAAGAAACTAAATAGACTCGCCTAAATATTCTACACAGGAAAATAATAGATCTAGAATTCAAAAAACTATGCTGTAAAACGTTAGAGTCAAATGATAGGTTTGAATACCCGGGAGCCAAGAAATTTGTTATTCGATGGACGAAAATATACATTTGTCATTTCCAATATCAAGTTTTGTTATTTTTAAATAATACTTGAAGAAGACAAACCTTAAGAAGGAATACACCATGCTCCTGAAGCTCCATTTTTTTTATGGCGCTGCGATAATATTCAGAATACAATATATAGCTAAAAATACAAATACAATAAGTTTTTATAACAATTGTGACTAGAATTTGTAGTATTTAAAGGTCTGATATTTAGTTTTCTTTCGTCATGCAGAATAGACGTTATTATGAATACACTATGAAGTGCTAGAAAGCTCAACACTTGAGACATTATAGTGACCAACCTAAATTGGCCACGACCCTCCATTGATTCCCTATTCCTCTTGAGCGTTACGATGTGCAATTTTAGCCTCAAGCCACTCCTCAATTTCAGTATCAACCCAACCAACAGATCTTGCTCCTAAGTCAATCTGCTTTGGGAATTTACCCTGTGATATCAGGTTATAGACTGTCGATTTTGCCAGACCAGTCTTTTCGATTATTTCTTTCAATCTCATAATGCGCATATGGTATTACCCCCATTTTTTCCCCCACTTTCGTAATATCAGGTATGACTATGTATATCCACCCGATGGCCAAACCCAGTGTTTATCATACTTAGGTTTACATAGTCATACCCTTTTACAGGTTCGATTCCCGCCGTCGGAACTGAACCCAATATGCGCTCTTTAGCTTATATGCAAAAGAGTCCACCTTCATGAACAGCCTCTCAAGCGAGCCCACATAGACAAACCTTTAGATTTGAACACCCTTAGATTAGATGATAAATTAATAACACTATCAACTTACACTCAGGTGTGACACTTTGCTCAACAATCCAAATCAAGAGCAAGCGCCAGAAGGCCTCTGAAGGGTGACTACGGGACGCGGGGCCAACTCCCGCCGTCCAAACCTCTCTGGACCGGTTTATACCCTTACCAATAAAACACTTACCAATAAAGACAATACATATTAGATCTATACCATTCACTACATTCGAACAAAAAAATGACACCTACAGCTACCAAGAAGATGCATATATGATAACTACAAGTTTCATCATCTTATTTGCAACAAAACAAACTGATCACTATAATTACCATTAAATACATATATGATAACTATAGTGACCACCATATGCCTTCTGAAAAACGTAGCGCGGTTGTATACCCAAAGAGCCAGAAAGCTCTCACGCAATTAGGCGAAAATATCAAACTTGCCTGCAAGCGCCGAAACTATTCTCAGACGCTAATCTCTGAGCGAACAGGACTGAGCCGCTTAACGATCCGTAAGATCGAACGTGGTGACCCAAAAGTTTCAATTGGGCATTATATTGCTGTATTAGCGGTATTGGGCTTAGTGGAAGATTTTGCAAAAGTCGCTAGTGATGACGAACTTGGACGTAAACTTCAAGACATAAAACTAATGGGTAACTAAAAATGAGCAGGGAAGTTTATGTTTATGCAGATTGGGAAGATTTTACTGCCCCAATGCTTGTAGGAGTATTACGGTCATCTGTGGCCAAGAAAAAGGAACACTTTAGCTTCAGCTATGACAAGGCTTGGCTATACTCTGAAAATGCGCAAAAAATTGACCCTGAGTTACACTTATTTGCAGGCGAACAACACTGCTCAGACGCCAACAATTTTCGAGTATTTCTTGATTCATGCCCTGATCGCTGGGGTAGACTTCTCATGAAGCGACGAGAGGCCATTATTGCTCGTCAAGATAAACGAAAGCCTAGAATATTCCATGAAATTGACTATTTGCTCGGCGTTCATGACCGATATAGACAAGGCGCTTTAAGGTTTAAACGAGATCCTAACGGTGACTTCTTAGATAACGATGAGAGGCTTGCCGCACCACCCATTTCCTCTTTAAAGGAATTGGAGCATGCCGCCTTACAAGTAGAGAATAGTAATACTGATGACCCCGAGTATCTAAAATGGCTATATATGCTCATGTCACCAGGTTCTTCGTTAGGCGGAGCTCGCCCAAAGGCCAGTGTGATCGATGATGAACAACACCTATGGATAGCCAAGTTTCCAAGTCGTTATGACGACCATGATATTGCCGCTTGGGAATATGTTGTTTATCAACTGGCACTCAATGCTGGCATTGATATGTCAGAAAGTAGAATTGAAAAGTTTAATAGCCATCACCACACCTTTCTGACAAAGCGATTTGATCGCACCCAAAACAGTCGATTGCATTTCACGTCTGCAATGACGCAACTTGAATATTATGATGGTGACTATGATGCGAGCTATATTGAACTTGCTGAATTTCTTTCCGCACAAGGGTCAAATACGAAAAGCGACCTCGCACAGTTATGGCGAAGAATGGTGTTCAATATTGCCGTATCAAATACGGATGACCACCTAAGGAATCACGGATTTATCTATCACAATGGTGGATGGATTTTATCTCCGGCTTACGACATCAATCCGGTCACGCCCTCAAACGGCCTTCACTTAAATATCACAGAAGATGACAATAGCTTGGACTATGAGCTTGCTATGGAAGTCATCGACTTTTTTAAGTTAAATGAAACCGAGGCCGAAGTGATAAAGAATGAAGTTTTAGCCAGTGTTGGCCAATGGGAAACGATTGCTACAGAAATTGGCATTAATCGGAGCGAGCAGAAGTTAATGGAATCTGCTTTTAACGTCTAAGAACAGGGCTGCTATAATAAAAGGCCAAACAAGGAACTGAACCGGCGTCCTTTTTAAGTACTTTGCATCCTACGCTTCGACTCTGTCGAACCAGGACTTAAAGCAGCATCAGCCAAAAGTACAGAATAAATCAGAAATTCGCACACCAAAACTTCAGACTCAATTTACCCCTTTAATTACAAGCACTTAACAGCAAATTCAATTCCCACCGTCCCAAATTAGAAACCCTAACAAATTAAATTTGTTAGGGTTTTTTACTTTTCAGCTTTACAAATACTCCTTCCATAAACCTTTAACCAATAGACCAGTCATCAATTTACACTTTCAATGCAAGAGACGATAAGCCTGTTAGTTAACGCCATATCATCAGACAAACCATGCACAGTTAATGTACTATGCCGGGGTACTTGACCTGTTGATGAAGCCGCCTCGACCATTTGCTTTTTCTGCATATCAATCAGCACCACAGAAAAACCAGTAATAGACCAATTTTTGCCTTCACGAAGATAAGAATGGGTTTTAACCCACAATTCATGCTGCTTATTTTGAATAAATTAACTGACGGCCACCTTTTCGAGTAGGTAAACCAGTTAACTCATAAACACTCGTTAACAAACTAACAGGCTCTTTAGACAAATAACCTTCAGACTTAATACTGCAACTAACCTTTATGCCTCCCCCCTCACCATATGCAAAGGATGAGACTAGAAAAACATTAAGCACTACAAGAAGTTTTTGATACATCTCACGATGGTAACGACCTTTAATCAGCTCACTACAAAATACATACACTTCTATTTCAAGCTGCTCTTCAACTTAAAAAAAGATATCATTTAGCAATGACTATAAATATTATGACAAAGGCTAGTACAGCGCCCAGCCTATTATTAATGGGTTTTGGTGCGGAAGGTACTAGTACGCGCTAACCTTAATGACCACAAGTACAAATATCAGCACACTATGCTTAACCACTAAGTTTTAATGGTCATTTGATCATTTTAAGGTTAGCTGTGTTACGGTTTTTTACATCTTTATAGAAGTTTTCATGTGGGCCTAGCTGCATCATAAAAAGCTGGAGTTCTTGCTCTTTGAAGTGGTACCCAAGTAATGTTTGACGGCCTGTCATATCAAATTTATATACTCGAAGATAACTAAGATCGCCCTTTTTCTGCTCGCCAATTTCAGGGTTTTCAATAATACCCTCAATGACGTCATCTACAATAGACTGTTCTTTCTCTGGCAAACGTTTGTAGACTTTATCAAAAGGGCGAAGGGTAAATACTTCAATTTCGGTCTTTTCTTCGGACATACTTTGTTGCCTTTCCTGCATTAAGCTCTGCTTCAGCGATTAGTACGCCTTGCACAAACTCATAAGATAAATCGGCATTATCTTCCATAATGCGGCCAATTTTAGCCCAATGCTCTATTTGCTTAGGCACTGTCCTGCTGGTTACTTGAGCATAAACTTCTGCATCGCTCATTAACTCATCTGATAGTCGAATAGGTGTCGCCATCATTTTTACTCCAATTTAATACAATATATATTCTGTGCAACGCTTATTATTGTAGCAAAGCGCTGCAAAATACTGCAAGTTAATTTATAAGTAGGGCAGTCTATTAAAGCTATCCTTCAGTTAATTGACAAACTAAGGACGAAAATTTACGCTAAATCCATCTTTACATTCAATAGTTAAGACTCAGCTAAAAGTGATGAATAAGCGTACTGTTCTGCGCCTAGTGCAGTTTAATAAAACTTAAAAAACGATATTAATTAGCTAAAACGCACTCTTGTGAGTGCGTTTTTATTTAACAGTAAATCGTATTATGCTCTGCGTTTTCTGAAGGCATACGTGCCCGCAGAAGCAAGGGTTTTGACGAATACACCCCACTCACTTAAATTAGGTTTAGGTACGAGGCCTTTTGCCATGCGTGCCAATTGAAATTCATACCATACAATATCAAGCATCGCTATTTTATCTACGCCCTTAACGCCTGTAGTGAGTGGGCGTAAGTTTTGTTGGTGGGAGGTGTCGGCAATAAGTTTTTTGGGGAAATCAGGATCAACGGCTGTAGTACGCGCCAAGCCAATAAAATCGGTAGCACCGCTATCTAAAGCCGACTGCATGGCAGAAGAGGAGCGGAACCCACCCGTTAACACAAGTGGCGTATCCACGAGTGCGCGTACTTTTTCGATATAATCTAAGAAATAGGCTTCACGCTTTAGGGTAGACTCTTTCACCTTATGCCCCACCATCGATGGGCTTTCGTAAGTACCGCCTGAAATTTCAATCAAGTCGATACCCGCTGCAGCAAGTGCTTTGACCACTTCCATTGAATCTTCTTCGGTGAAACCACCTTTCATGAAATCGGCCGAGTTTAGTTTAATTCCAATTGGAAAGTCGCTGCCGACTTCATCACGTATCGCATGATAAACGGCCAAGACAAAACGCATACGGTTTTCTAAAGCACCACCCCACTGGTCTTTGCGTTGATTATGTCGTGGCGATAGAAACTGACTCACCAAGTAACCGTGTGCACCGTGAATTTGAACACCGCTAAAACCAGCTTGTTTTGACAACTTAGCACTTAAAGCAAATTTCTTAATAATTTCAAGAATTTCAGGCTCGGTTAACGCTCTAGGTTTATTAAAACCTTTTTCTAAGCCACCACTTAAACTAATGGCAGAAGGTGACACAGGTTCTTTACTTATAAAGTTTGGCACCTGTTTACCTGGGTGGTTTAGCTGAGGCCAGATCTGAGCGTTATTTTTCAGGCCTGCTGCTGCCCATTTTTTAAATAGTTCCAGGTCAGAATGTTCATCAAGCACCACATTTTTTGGCTCGCCTAAAGCTGTACGATCAATCATGACATTACCTGTAATCGCTAAGCCAATCCCACCCTGAGCCCAACGTGCATAAAGTGTCGCTAAACCGGGAGTCGGGTTATGGTCTCGAGTACCCAATTGCTCACTCATAGCAGATTTAAATAGACGGTTTTTAATTACCTGCCCATTCTTAAGGGTAAAAGTTGAACCCAGTTCATTTGAAGTGCTTTCGGCCTTAGCTGAAGATGCTTGCATGATATTGCTCCGTTAAATGTAATTTAACAACCAGAATAGACCGGTCGTCTTTTAATAAGTTAAATAAAAAGCACTTTGGCTTGTTATCATATTTAAACTAAATTGATCTTTATGCTGGTGCTTTAAAAAATACCGTTAACATCATTTCCATGGTGTCAGTGGCGGCTTTTGCATCACTGGTTACTTTCATTTTTAATAATGTGCCTTCCCAAGTAGACCAATAAACCGAAGACAACTGCTTAGCGCTAACGTCAGTACGTAATTCGCCAACCTGCTGAGCCTGTTGAAACAAATTGGAAAATGCAGCCTGCCATTCGTCCATCGCCTTTTTTAAAGCTTGCTGACACAAGGTGCTTTCGGCACCAATGTCGGCGGCCAACGCACCAATTAAACAAGACTTTTGGCATTGGTTATCTGCGAATTTCTGCACACCAAATTTATAAATATCTCTGAGCTGCTCAACAGGGCTTAATTTCGCCCCCTGATTCTGCAAATAGGTATTTAACTCTATTAGAACAATGTGGCTATATTCCTCGATCAACTCAGCAACAAAAGCTTCTTTACTACCAAAGAAGTTATAAAAAGAACCCTTAGGAACATTTACCGCGTCGAGTATCTGTTTAATACCTGTGCCGTGATATCCATGCATGGATATCTGGTCGATGCCTGCGGTTATCAGGGCTTCTCGGGTCTGTTCACTGCGTCTTGGTCTGGTCATACGGTGTAGGATATGACCGATCGTCTTGAAATGAAAGCATTGTTCAAAATTTAACCTAAAAATGATTGTTGCATATATGGTACAAACGCCAAATTCAACACTATGCACAGATCCTATGCTTGGTCATATCGCCCGTAACGCTATGTGTCACTGCTCGTTTAAATGATTCAGATAACAGGTCGTCATGGTGACAAGCCTTTTCACTCCAACACTGGAGATCTTTATGTTCCTGCCTATGCCACTGAAAGGTACTGCGCCCAAAAATATAGCTAGTCTTATAACAAAAAAGGCCGCTAATGCGACCTTTTCTTTATAGATAATTAATTATTGAGGTAAGTGTTCTACCAGAATATCACTCCAAATTTCACCAGATGTACCATCCATTTGCGTAACATCCGCTTCTTCAGCAAACCCTTTTAATGATAACTCCAGTGCTTGAGTAACGTCAGTTGCAATTAAATAAATGGTCTCACGATACTCGATCCCATCGTCTACTCCTTCAATAATTAGTTTGTTATTTGTAATAGACCATGCCATTTCTTCGACAACCTCTACCGTACCATCTAACAACTTCTCTCTAATGATGGCGCTACCACTTTCCGTACCGACAAACTCAACTGTTTCATTAGACTGGTCTGCAATCACAAAAGTCTTGCCTGCAATAAGTTCAGCTAACAAAGTTTGAGCACCGCCACATTCAGTCACAGCGGCATCAAACTCAGTATTACTAGATAATGTCACCACTCCTGTTGCGCTACCTTCTATGCTATCACCTGCTTCACAAGCTTGTAGCGATGTCACTAATGGCGCAGGGCCTTGCTCTTCATTTGATGTGCCATCACCTTGTGTAGAGTCTGAGTCTGAATCTGGAGTTGGAGTTGGAGTTGGAGTTGGGTCTGAGCCAGGCGCCGTACCCGAAGTAGAGTCTTCATCATTTTCAGCGGGTTTGTCGTCATGACGTAAAATGAGCTCCTGATTCAATGCATTAAAATGAGTCGCTGAGAAAGCCGCAATCACATCTTCTTTACCCGTGACATTAAATACCACCTCACCATGATCTATATCGCCAGCAGGTATAAACTCACCTCGTCTAACAAACCCATCTTTTTCAGTGAAGAAAATAAAGCGGTCTCTGAAGTCTAAATCGCCTTCACCAATAACAATAGGCGGCAACTCCATAACAATTAAAGAAACGTCACCAACATTCTCATCACCCCACGTACCCTCAGCAATTAACATTGAACTAGATGTTCCATCTGTACTCCACTTTGTGGAATAGTAATTTACATGGCCATCCGCGAGCATTTCTGCATAAACAGAAGCATTATTCGCCCATGCCACTTGTGGCCCCGTAATTTGGCCTACATTTTCAGCATTACTTGGAGATGTGGAGATCAAACTTGATAAGGTTCTTGCAGGGCCATCTGTTTCACCATTACTATCCCCCACATTTGCCCATACAGTGTTACACATTCCACCTGTAATCGTTGGGTCTTCACAATCCCAATCCCACATTCGGAATTGATTGTTCACGTTAGTAAATGTTAATTTGAAACCTAGAGCACCTGCGCCAAATACGGCTATTGGATCAACTGAGTCAGCCCAGGCCATTTCATGCCCCGCCATTGCCAATGTAGATGAAATATTCAAGCCAGCAATATTAAATTGATCCGCATCTAATCGTTCTACGTAGCTTGGAACCGTCGCATTTGCGATGTTAATCGATCCATCATCATTAATCGTAATAAGCTCAGTATCGGGAGCGTTCACCCACCCTTCAGCTGTTAGCAAATAATCACCGTCGTCATGCTCATCAGATTCAATTCTAAAACTGCCCGCATCCACATCATAATAATATTCTGTATCTGATGATTCGCCTGTTTCAGGATTATGTGAAAAAGACCCATAATAGAGCTCTATACTGCCCTCATCATGATCGGCCTCAAACCAGTTAATTCCGACTGTTGTGACCAAGTTGATGAGGTTTGCTGAACTCGCTTCTTTTTCTGCCTGACGCGCAACAATTTCATCTTCGACGGTCGTTGTATCTATGGTTGTTTCTTGCGTAACATCACCACTTTCCGCAACGGCATCCGGATCGAAATCGCCGCCAGCATCAATAGCTTGTTCAACTTCTTGATTTATTGTGGCTAACGCTTCTAACACCTCCCCAACAACCATTTCAAGCACTTGTTCAAAAGGGATATCCGTGCCGTCTACCGCTGTTTTTACGGCCTCAACATTATCTTGCAAAACACGTGCTGTAACCTGCGCAACTTTATGCAACAGTTCAAATTCATTTTTCTGCTCTTCAGTGAAAGCACTATCCTCTCCTTTTGCTGCAACAAAATCTTCGCTTAAATCAAGGGTTGTGCCGAGCTTAGCTTGCACAGAGGCCTCTGCATCCTCAAGATCAAAGTCGTTGTTACCTTCGTTATTATCTATTTCTTGTTGCACCATCGTCGTCAATGGACTAACGAAACGATAACCTGCAGGAGCCGTCATACTATAGGCTGTATCGATAGGTGCACCTGGCACATCTTCATCCACTGTAACACCTTCAATGATCTCTACGACTAAGGCGTGTAGATCAATCTGTGTTTGTGTTACTCCCTCTATCGTAAACTCACCGCCATCTGTTGATGTCGCTTTTGGCTCTCCTTCATCACAAACCTTATTGTCATTTAAATCCAAACAAACAGTCGCATCGACAAGATAACCATCAGCGACTGTGCCGGAGAATGAAAGTGAACCAGAATCGGCGGAGTCTGCTAAGTCGGATGAGCTGGATGAACCACAAGCACTCAGGGCGAGAGCTATACTCGTTGTGAGTATAGACTTTTTAAATGCTTGTTTAGTTTGATACTGCATGATTAATCCTCAACGTTTAAATTTGTTAGCCAAATAAGTTGAGAACCTCAACTCCATTCGACAACCGTTCGACCCTAAATCATTCAGGGCACTGGCTTTGCGTCCTCGTGTTACCACGAGTTTGCCTTTATCGTGGAATCTACTTCGATTAGAGAAGATTTCACTTTCAGTCCATGCCAACTAGTAAGCAAGCAAAAGACCAACTGACAGATAGGTTAAAAAATAGACAAAAATAGAATTAAAATTGAATAGAAATAATATGTTTCTCAAATACTTAAATTGAATGTAATGAAATGAAATAAAATATTTAAAAATAAAACTTACATTCTTCGTACACTTACATGCTTAAAAAAGTTGTACAAACTGACAAAATTGGTCACTTTAACGCCTATTTTGTTACTCTCCGTACATCAGTTTTTGTTACTTAAGCATCTCATTTTAAGTGGCACTTTCTATCAATACCAAAATTTCTAGCGAATCGAGTATCCGTTGCCGACATTGCTTTATTCACTTACATCGATCATGTGCCTGCAGGGGATGTGTCTTTGTAGGGCTACCCAATATAAATACTTGGCTTGCCCGTATGTATTGAAGCCTTAAAGCGTTTTGTGGGTATGCCAAAAACGGCGATTGGCTTGGCCTAAAATCTAGACCTTTGAAGCAGATGTTTTGAATGCTGATTAGGGTATGTGATGCGCTTAGTCATAATATTCACATCTGATGTGAATATTATGGTTTTCTAGCATCTATACTAGAGTGCTTCAGTTTCAAGATAGATCCCCTATGCATGAATATATGAGGACTAGACACATGAGTAGTTAGTGGGTTCTACCGCTGAAATACCTGACGATATTCACTCGGGGTATATAAAGAAACTTTTTTAAAGGTGCGTCGAAAGGCGGCATCATCTGAAAAACCTAGCGCGTCACTAATGAGGTTAATCGGCTTACGACTATATATCAGAAACTCGCTGGCCTGATGAAGTTTAATCAGCCGCATAAAACTGGCTAATGATAAGTCAGTCGCTTGCTTTACTTTACGGGCAAGTGTTCGCTCTGTTTGATTTAGATGTTTGGCTAATACTGAAATAGTCAGCTCAGTAGCTGGGGTTTTTTCAACCCAAATATAAATTTCACGCAGTAGCTTATCGTCTAATTTCATTAATTTTATTTGCGTAAATGGTTGTGCAGATTTCTCAGGTTTCGGGATAATCATCAGTTCGATAATGTCTCGTAATACATCTTGACCGCACTGCTCATCAATCAGTGCCTGAGCAATAGGCAGGTAACCATTTAACCCCGATGCGGTTCTATTTTGACCTTCACAGGTATATGTCTGACTAAAACTCCAACCAACGGTTGGATAGTTATTTTGTACGAAGTCAGCTAGCCACCAAGTAGCCGTAGCCAATTGTTGATCGATACGGCCTGACGCTGCCATCACACATACTGCCGTGCAGTAGCCCCAAACTTGTGTGGTAGCCGGCAATTTTTTTAAGGCTGATATCAACGGTTGATATGCATCAATAGCACGCTCAACGTGCCGCGGGTGATTCGTCCAAAAACCTGGAATAAGCAAGGCATCAATAGCAGTATTCAATAATGTACCTTCTACTTTCATTGTCATGACAGGGGTTTTACCTCCGGTTGTAATGGCAACCTCTTTATCATCAACCCCTACCCATTGAGTAGTGAACAGTATTTTCCCGGCACGTTTATTCGCGACTTCTAATAGTTCAGCAAAAGCAAATAAACCAGAAACAACACAACCTGGGTATATCAATAATCCAATTTTCATCGTCACTGTCTCTTGGGGGCAGGATTACCCTGCTAGGATAATATTATCACTAATCAGCTTATGTACTTTTTTGGCTTGCTCTAGCATGGGCCAATGTCCGGTATTTTCCAATATATGTACATTATCAGTACCAAAACGTTTGGCATGCGCTGCCGGCAAGAACGTATCTTTCTTACCCCAAATTACCTGAGTAGGAAAACGTTGCGCAATGGTTTGCAACTTACCTTCCCATTGCTTAAAAATGACCGGATCAAGCGCGCGATAAAAGCGTAAAATCATACGACGATTACGCCAAGTCAGTGAATCGTAATTTGATTGTATTTGAGTATCCGTCAGTATCGGTGCGCCTTTCTTCATCGCGGCACTAAATTGTTTGCGGCCCATTAAATACATGGCTAGCTCACCTAATATCGGTTTACGCCAAATTTTGGCCGTAGCGTGCCATTCATAATCAGAAAAGAAAGTTGTGTCCATAATGGTTAAACTTTTTACCTTCTCAGGGTGAGTGATGGCAAAGGCTAGCCCCACGATGCCACCGATGTCATGAATCACCATATGTACACCATCAGTAATACTTAAACTAGATAATAGTTTATCAATAAAGTTAGCCAAATTTTCAAGGCTGTATTCAAAGTTTCGGGGTGATTTTGTGCGGCCAAATCCTGGTAAGTCGGGGGCGATACATTGGTATTTATCTGAGAATTTTGCGATGGCACCGTCCCAGACTTCTGAAGTATCCGGCACACCGTGTAAAAATAAAAGAGGCTCACCTTCGCCTTTTATATTTACATAAACTTGACTTTGATCCACGTTATACATTGTCATAATTTCACCTGTTTCATCATTTGTTGGTTTTCAATGATGTGTATCGTGACAGATCATTTACTCAGATTAAATGGCATAAATTGACACTAAACATACAATTACGCACACCAACTTCACCACAACCTCTTTGACATGAATTGTATCCTTTATGTCAAATTTAGCCATAAACTAATATCACTTTCCTGCATACAATGTTTCTCGTTCTTTAATAAATTGAGGCCGAGACATGAAAATCACGCAAATTAGAAATGCAACCATACTGATTGAGACCATGATTGAAGGTAAGCAACAAGGAATTTTAGTCGATCCCATGTTCGCACCTATGGGCGCCATTCCTTCGCTTAAATACGCGACAACATCACGACGTAGAAACCCGTTGGTTGAACTGCCTTCCAATATGGATGAATTAAAGACGCGCGTTACTTGTTGTCTGATCACTCATTGCCAAAAAGGCCATTTCGACCACTTAGATCGTACGGCTACCAAGTGGCTTCGGGAAAATAATATTCCTATTTACTGCTCAACACAGGATTCAGCATTTCTTAGAAAAAAAGGGTTAGAGGTACATGAGCTAGACCCAGCAATAGAAAACCATTTTATGAATGGTTCGATTGAATTGATCCCTTGTTTGCACGGTGAAGGCTTCATTGGAAAAATGATGGCACACGGTTATGGCTACCACATACAACTACCTAATGAACCAAGTCTTTATGTAACGGGAGATACAATCTTAACAAAGGATGTTAAAGCATTTGTTAGTCGAATACAGCCTGACACCATTGTACTACCGGCCGGAGGTGCGAACTTTGACTTAGGTGGCGAGATCATAATGGGGCTGTCTGAAGCCATTAAAATGGGTGAACTCGCAACAGGACAGCTGGTCGCAAATCACCTTGAATCACTCGATCATTGCCCTGTTACCCGTGAATCAATTCAATCTGAAGTGCAGGTAAGAGGCTGGGAACATCGTTTCTTTGTACCTGAAGATGGCGAGAGTATTAATTTTAATCAACTAGCACTTGAAGGAGTAGCATAATGAGTTATACAACAGCAACAGATCATCAACAAAATACCAGCACATTGGATGTGAGTACGCTCGTTAATCAATGGTTTGAAGGAGTTAAGAAAAGGGATATTAACAAGTTACTGTCACTATTACATCCAGATATGCAGCTAACGGTACCCTTCCAAACGGAGGTAATTCTAGGTAATGTGAATGCACTCCAAACATTCAAAGCTTTCGATGAAGCCGTGAACAACTTCAGCTATAAAAACGTTTTGATCGATGGCAATATCGCCGCGCTTCGTTTTGAGGGCGATATTAACGGTGAACACCTTCAGGGTGTTGATTTTTTCCATTTTAATGCTGAAGGACAAGTAGAGAAAATAGAAGTGATGGCCCGCCCTTTAGCCGCTATTCAGCATCTTCATGAGGCCGTCAATGGAAACAAACGCTAAATTTACCAGGTTAAGACAATATGGATTATAGCCTTCGCGAACATGACGTCACAGAAAATGTGTTTTTATGCCACGTATGATTATTCCCTGACATTAGCATTTCTATATAAACCTAAAGCCTTTTTAATTAAGGCTTTAGTTTCAGGCCCCTGCAAATTAGAGTACAGCCATCACGTTATAGGATATGCCAACTTTAGTTCGATACCCTTGTGAAACAGCGACTAAATCATTTAGCCATGTATAACGTTCATCCGAAGTTTCAAACATAATGAGCGTTCGCAGATAGTATTCATCCTTATCAACAGCATCGCAAGTATCTGCTGAAAGGACTTTCTGTTTGAGGTGATCAGGAATGACCCACCGTCCTTTGTAGTTCATATAGATTAAGGCACCATCATCTGTTTCAAGGCACACTCTTACATCAAGCGTGTATGACCCATCCGGATGAAGCATTAACCAGTCTCCACCACTTTGCTTGAGTGAACCACTAAGTTTATCACCTTCGAAATAGCCGCTTTCAACATCAAAAATTATCCGATGACCCGCATAACTGGCCCCTATGTTTAAAGGCTCTTTTAAAGTGACATGCATATTAAATAAGGGCTGAGTTTTAAGTGCTTGAACATTCATATATTTCTACCTGTTTGTAATTAATGGGCTATATGTTTTTTCCATGCTTGGTACGATAAGGTTGCATGCGCCAATTCCTCGGGTGTCACTTCAGATTTTTTACAAACCATACCTGCATCAAGATAAAAGACTTCTTTTGATATTCTGTCTTCATGAAAATGAAATTCAATAAAAACCGGAAGTTGAATACGTGGGCAATCTTTGTCAGGAATTTTCAAGGTCACCCAAGCTTTGCCTGTTGCAAGCATCACATTGCCATTAATGGCATGATGCTCTAGTGAAATTTCATAATCAGGAAATAAACTAAAAAACACATTGAGTTGTAGTTCTACTTCCTCACTACCCTTTGCATGCGCATTAAAGCTTGGTGATACCAACTCTATTTCAGGGTGGTAAATAGCAAGTGCGGCTAATATATTTTGCTCACTTTTAACTTTCGCTAATTCGTTCACTAGCGATAGCATTTTTGCTTCGTTTCCCATGATTTAAATACCCTCTTCATTTATTTAGTGAAGTCGATAGAGTACGTCGTATGCGAACTAATACTAAGAGTCTAATTAGACCTTACTAAGGCTGTTTAGTACTTTTTATAAAAAACATACATTACAACCCTAATAAGGCCAAATAAGACTTATACAGTGACGCAAAGTATGCCATGCTTAGCTATACACTATTTAGTTGAAGAGGGATGCAATTGTTAAACGTAGGTATTGTGGTTAACGAGCGATGTCAGGCATCGAGTGTTTTTGCAGTAACTGATTTGCTCATTGCGGCTAATTACACACTGAGAAGGTATTTTGACACGCAAACGCCGTTGTTTAATTACCAGTTAATCGGGTTTAAAGGGACTGTTCAAGCCTACAATGGCAGTCAGATAGGGCCGGTTATAAAAATTAAGGACTGTAAAAGGCCTGATATTGTTATTTTGCCTGGTGCTTTTGAGTCTATTTTAACACCTTCACATTCTCAAAATATTTTAGATAAAATGTCTCGATTGTTCTCCGCCCTTAATGAATGGCACAAGGCCGGAACCACCATTGCCAGCATTTGTACTGGCAACTTTATTTTAGCCTCATCAGACATTGCTGCAGGACGAACCCTGACTTGCCATTGGGCCTCTGAGGAAACAGCTAGTGTGCTCTTTCCAAATGAGAAATTTGATACCAACAAACTTCTCATTGATCATGGCGATATTGTCAGTGCTGGAGGCGCTATGGCTGCATCGCAATTAGCCCTTTATCTCGTACATCGATTTCATAGTCGTGAGCTTGCTTTAGCAACTGGTAAGTTGATGATGGTTGAGCTTAACCTTAATAATCAAAGTCGATTTTCCATATTTCATCCTCAGACTAAACATAAAGATATACTGATATCCAAGCTTCAAAAAGTGATTGAAACGTCTTTTAGTGAAGAGCTGGATGTTTCACAATTTGCAATGAACTCCGGGATTGGTGAACGACAACTTAGCCGTCGTTTTAAAAAGGCTACCGGTGAGACGCCCTTATCTTATTTACAACGTTTTCGTGTTGAAAAAGTAAAGATGGGCCTTGAATCGACCAGTAGAACCATCAACAATTTGATTTGGGATGTAGGGTATGAAGACCCGACTTCTTTCAGACGCCTATTCAAACGGTTAACAGGCTTAACAATGCAGGAATACCGAAGTCGTTTTTCTACGACGATGTGAAAGCTCACAATGCTAAAAGGTTTTGTAAGGCTAGGTCTAAAGCAGAATTTAAAACTGTTAGCTCAACTTCTAGCCGATACATCTGTATGTAGCTTGATATGTACTAAAATTAAACAATTTTCAATTACAAAGCTCTCTTATCATAGTTTCAAGAAATGCTGACTCTGCGGCAGTTCGATTTGCATTTCTTTTAACAACGATGTCGAAACTCATGCCAAATTCTAGATCTTTTCTCTTAAAAATCTGTTTGACGCTACCAGCTTTTAACTCCTCCGCTATCGTATAGCTGGGTAATAAGCCAATCCCTAGATCCTTTTTTATTAGTTCTGCAGCAAAACCATGGTCTGGGCAGATGTAATGAGGGCGCTTTTTTCTAAAACTAAGTTCTAGTTCTTTTCTTATTTTTTTTGCCCAGAAAGCGAAAGCATCACAGTCAGAGGTGTAGTCAATGATGTCATGATTTAAAAGGTCTTCTTCTGTTTTTGGCGTGCCATACTTTTTTAGATAACCTGCACCAGCCACCAAAATAATGGGCTTTGATTTGGCAGGCCAAGTTTTTAACAGTTTTCTATTTTCTACCAATAACTGAATGCCAATATCGACTTCATTGCTCAATACCTTTTGTTCAGTTTGGCTCGCATCGCCATGAATAATGGTGAATTTAACCTTAGGGTAAGCAACCTTAAAATTAGCAAACACAATCGGTAGCATATAAGTTGCAACATCGGGCCTAATTCCAACACGAATTTCACCGCTAAGGGATTCAGAATCATTTTTCACTTCTGCCAAAAAATCATCTATTTCTCTTAACCTGTGCTGCGCAAATTTAAATAACTGTTCACCTTGCTTGGTAAGGTATACACGGGTATTCCGACGCTCCAATAAAATTAGCTCTAGAGATTCTTCCAATAACTGAATTTGCTGAGTAATGGCTGGCTGGGTTCTAAAAAGGTTATTGGCAGCCTGAGAGATGCTACCTGTTTTCGCGACCTCAATAAAAGTGCGTAGCTTGTTGTAGTCCATGGCGACATCTCCTCTTAGAGTTCAATCTTAGCCGTTTAATATATAAGTATTTCTTTATATATCAATAAAAAAACTAATTATATCTTATATATTAAATACCGCATAATCTCCTCACTGTTTGAGAACTTACACCAAGGATACCCATACAAGTGAATAAATGGCTTTTGTCGATTGTGATGCTACTGACCTTCATGAGTTTTTACTTTCTGGGCCATGATGGCGCTCTAAGGGATAGCCTGCTAGAGATCAATACAAATATTGATACCTCAGTATTAATACTAATTAGCCTTCTTTATTCATTATTGTTAGCAATTCCTTTTGTTGCCGGGGTAGAAATTGGCATTTGTTTAATGTGCTTGTTTGGCGTTAAGGGAATTATTGCTGCTTATTTAGGTACGATCTTAGGTTTAAGTCTCGCTTACTTTTTTGGTCGCAAAATTGACTTATTTTATACGCTAAAACAAGAGGATCTATCATTAGTGAAGCGTATACGTGCTTTCTCGTTTTATGTCCCCCGTTGGCTATCACTGGCATTACTCATTAACACGCCTGGCAATGCCATTTTTGGGGGCGGCGGTGGAATTGCGATGGCATTTGGTATGGAACGTAATGTTACCAATGTCACTTTTTTCAACGTCATTTTATTTGCAACACTGCCAGTACCTTTACTGGTTTATTTTGGTTTTATTCAATTTCTCTATTAAGTACAAACAACTAGGAGCAAACAATGCAATCAATTTCTATCGCAAAAAAACTCTCTTATACCGCCGACACCGTGTGGAAAAAATGGGACGATGTTTCAGGCATATATAAATTTCACCCATTAATTATAAATAGCCCTATTACAAGTAAGGAACAAAGTGGTCTGGGTACACAGCGGGTTTGTTATTTTGAGGACGGTAATGAGCTCACCGAACAGGTGATTAAATACAATGCAGATGAGCGCAGTATGTCGTTAAGCATAGATGCTGACTTTATGCCCATAAAAAATGCCTCCGCTGACATTATGGTCACCTCACTTGGCGGGGCATTAACTAAAGTAGATTTTAAAATGAACTTTGATGCCAAGTTTGGTGTATTGGGAGTAATACTTGCAAAGTTAGTGATGAAACCAAAAATGAAAGGCATGTTGAATCAACTGCTGGATGGACTAGATTCACATCTTTCATCTGGCGAGGTGGTCGGTGCAAAGTATTGAAACACGTAGTCAATCTTGAGCACCCTTGTTTGGATGTTAGAGCAACGCTAAATGGCACAGTGTTGGCGAGTACTCGCTCGCCAATACTGCTAAAAGAGGATGGTGGTTTAGGCTATGACCCTGTTTATTATTTCCCTATGGACGACGTGAATAAAGAATTTCTAACCTTGAGCAATACGCGTAGTAATTGTTATTTAAAAGGCGAGGCAAGATACTGGTCATTGAATTTGGGAAAGTTGCAATTATCGGATATAGCTTGGGAGTATGCTCACCCCATTCCTAGTTTGGAAATCATTAAACGTCATATCGCCTTTTACGCTAGCCAAGTTAAGGTGGAGGTACATCGTGTCTAGTCTAGTAAATACCAATTCTAAATTATTAATTGAGGCTTTTTGCTCAATCCGAAAACAATCTATACAAGCTTGTGAGCCGCTTGAAATTGAAGATTATACTCTCCAAGCGGCGGCGTTTGTGAGCCCGCCTAAATGGCATTTAGCGCATACAACCTGGTTTTTTGAAACCTTTATATTGAAGCCTCTCGTACCAAACTATCGCGTATTTCACGACGCTTACGAACTTCTTTTCAACTCTTATTATAACGCGATTGGCGAGCAATACCCGCGACCTCAACGCGGCTTATTATCTCGACCGACTGTCGCAGAGATCATGTCGTATCGGAAATATGTGAATGATGCAATGGTTCAATTATTGTCTCAAATTGAGCGGGGTGAATGGGGAACAGCTGAAAGCACTACGATCGTACAGCGTACTAAACTTGGACTTGAACACGAAAAACAACATCAAGAACTTTTTTATACCGATATAAAGTATTCATTCTCTTTAAATCCTGTATATCCCGCTTATATTGATGACGAAATTATCCATGCACCTACCCTGCAAAACATGCAGTGGCAAGACTACGCAGGAGGTCTAGTAGAAACGGGAGTCAAAGAAGGTTCAGAGCACTTTTACTTTGACAACGAAACACCTCGCCACAAGGTCTTTCTTCAGCCGTTTTCCTTATCAACTCGACTCGTAACAAACGGTGAGTTCCAAAAATTTATTGACGATGGCGCTTATCAAAAATCTGAATATTGGCTATCAGATGGCTGGGCCGCTGTGCACAAAAAAAATTGGAGGCAACCGCTATACTGGCGCGATGTAGGAGGCAAAGCCATGGAATTTACTTTATATGGTTTACGCACTCGACAGTTAGATCAACCGGTTTGCCACATCAGTGGTTATGAAGCGGATGCCTATGCAAATTGGGCAAACGCTCGCTTACCGACAGAAGCTGAATGGGAGTTTGCTGCAAAGCAAAACCAACTAGCGTGCAAAACACTCGCTACGCTTCATCCTTCGGTTGCTCAACACGATAATGCACCAGAATTAAGACAACTTTACGATAGCTGTTGGCAGTGGACCGCCAGTGCTTATCGGGCTTATCCCGGCTTTCAGGTGACTGATGGTGCCATTGGCGAATACAACGGCAAGTTTATGTGCAATCAATGGGTTCTTCGGGGAGGGTCTTGCGTAAGCAGTGCGAATCACCTTCGTTCCAGTTACCGAAATTTTTTCTACCCAGATGATCGCTGGCAATTCAGTGGCATTCGCTTAGCTAAAAAATAGAAAATTTTATTATATTAAGGACGCACCATGTCAGAACTTGCAACAGCACTATTATTAACTGAAAATGTTTTTTTTAAAAATCAGCAACTAGATGAAAAGAGTAGTCATACTGAAATTCTTGCCGGTTTGTATCAAAAACAAAAAAACATAAACCCAAAGTTTTTTTACGATACCCACGGCTCCGAGTTATTCGAACGTATCACAAAGCTGCCTGAATACTATCCCACACGCACAGAACGTACATTATACGTTAAGCATGCCAACGAAATCGCTGAATATTGCGGGCAAAACTGTGTGTTGATTGAGCCTGGCAGTGGCAGCAGTGAAAAAGTTCGCTTGTTATTAGAATCTTTAAAACCCACTGCTTATGTTCCTATGGATATTGCTAAGGAATTCTTGCAACGTTCAGCAGTAAAACTAGGAAAAGAGTTCTCCTGGTTAAATATTCATGCTGTCTGTGCCGATTTTGGGAGTTATGGTGAAGCACCTAAAGGACTACCAGAAGGTAAGCGAGTGATATTTTACCCCGGTTCAACACTTGGAAATATGACACCTGATACAGCCAAGCAGTTTCTGATAGATTTACGTCCATGGTTGGGCCATGATGGGGGAATGTTAATCGGGATTGATTTGCATAAGCCTGCAGACATACTGACGGCGGCATACAATGATAAAGAAGGAGTTACAGCCGCGTTTAACCTCAATGTACTGAACCATATAAATCGTTTGACGAACTCGAACTTCGACTTAACAAATTTTTCCCATCGCGCGTTCTATAATGTGACGTTACAGCGTATTGAAATGCATTTAGAGAGCAATCTAGATCATATCGTGAGAGTCGGTGATTCCGCTATTTCTTTTGCTAAAGGGGAAACCATTCACACCGAAAACTCATATAAATATACCCAAGAAAGTTTTGAACAACTGGCAGAGGAGGCTGGTTTTAGAGTGCGTCAAAGCTGGCTGGACGATAAGCAGCTATTCAGTATTCACTACCTGGAATTACTGCAATAGCAGGCTTAGTTCTAAGGTGTTTTAATCTGTATACCTTTTACCCATATTACCTTATTAATACTTCTTAGCGATCTCATCGTACTCGCCCGTTTCACGAATATTTCGGATACCATTCCATATCGCTTCAGCTAATTTTGAATTTTCCTTTACAAATTTGTGAGATAACATCAAATAAAATGGTTTGGTTTTTACCGAAGGGGATACTTTAACAATATCCCTAAATTCATCAGAATTAGCATTAATAACTACATCGTTCATTGCTTCGATACCGACTACGCCTTCAATTCGCCCTAACGCTAATTTCCTAAGATTGTTTTGCTGAGAAGTAACCTCTTCCACTTTCACATTCATCTTTTTTAAGTCAGCAACAATGGAGTAATTAATTATTGCTCCTATTGCACCATTTAAATTCTCAAAATTTTTACCGTTCCAGGCAAGTGTAGAGTCTTTGGGTTTGTACAAAACATATGATTGAGTCATGAGCTTTTTGCTTAAATCTAACTCGCCTTTGCTCATTGGGTAAACACCGATGTTTAAGCGTTCTTTTGAAAAACTTGCATGAAAAATACCGTCAACACTATTATTTTTCACCATTGAAAGCCCTCTCGCCCAAGGCAACCGTTCAAACTCTATTTTAATATTCAACTTTTTTTCTAAGCGCTTTAATACCTCTAAAGTAATCCCAGGCTTGTTCCAGTCAATCACTTTTCTTCCCAAATAGTATGGCGGGTTAGGCTTAATTTCATAAACAAAAGTGACTGTTTTTTGGGGCGCTGAGAAAGCTAAATCAGAAAAAGAATTTACTGAGATTGTCATACCGACGAAGATAAAAAAGCATGATTTATAAATAACTCGTTTCATCAACTTGGGTCCTTGTTACTAGGAATTCCGTTTTATTTTTAATCACCATTGAGAGTTGAATTCTTGTTTATATATTTATAACTCATCAATAAAGCCAAGCCGAATTCAGTATAGTAGACATTACTATTCTGCGCATCCCAGCCTCTTTAAGTTTTAATCGCTCATATAGCTGGCAAAGAAATGAATAAAAATTGCAAAAATAGTTTGGGCTGCCACTTAATGCAAGAATGGTAAGGTTTCGTCGAACTTTGTAAGTTCAAAGCAAGAGCATATCTGAACATTTACTTTGGAGTTGTTGTGATTCTGTATTAATGAGATTCAATCTCTTGGTAAATAACTATTCAGCAATCTCACCATCATACGTTTCGCGCGTTCAGCAGAATCTTTTAACCCTGTTGTATGGGCACACACAATTGCACCCTCTATTAGCACTAGAATTTCTAGTGAAAGTTCTTGCTTGTATGCTTCAGGCACATCAATCAGTAATTTTTTAATGAATTGAGATAGCTGCAACTTATGCTCACTCGAATAGCGATGGATCGGGTGATTTATATCCGAATACTCGCTACTGGCATTAATAAAATTACAGCCAAAAAAAGTATCAGAGTGAAACCACTCAGTGAGTGAATCAAACACTGCGTATAGTTTGGCATACTGCTGAGCAGAATATTTTTCTTTTGCAATTTCTTCTACCCGCTGTTCAAACCATTGGCCAAACTGTTCATGCCGCATTTCTAAGACTGCTTGAATAAGCTCATCTTTTGATTTGAAATATTTATACATGGTTGTTTTAGACACTCCAGAAACAGCCTGAACTTTGTCTATACCCGTGGCATGAAAGCCATGTTGGTTAAATAGACTCAAGGCCGTTTTTAATAAATGTTCCTTTCTGGGCGCTACCATGATTTAACTCTCTTGACTTAACTTTCTTAATTTATACGGGTGTAAATATATACCTAATAGTTACATATTTGTACAGACCTGTACAGACCTGTACACACCGTATTATTTGATGCCTTGAACCCATATTTTATGGTCGATATACATGCTTAGTTGCTTGCATAATCTGGTCTCTTGCTCGCGATATTCTCGACTTCACTGTTCCTTCTTGGCAAGCCACAATATTGGCAATCTGCTCATAGCTCAACCCCTCTTGCTCCCGAAGCAACAAAGCGGTTCTTAAGGCGATAGGTAAATTTGAAACAGCTCGATTTATCGAGATACGTAGATCATCATTTTGAACCGTTTTCTCAGGCCCTTCTGATAGCGTCAGTTCTGCTACCTCAGCACTATTGTTCTGATCATCCACATCTAGATGATGTTGAAATTTTTTGTTCGATTTTAAAAAGCTGTAAGCCGAATTCACAGCAATGCGATACAACCAGGTATAGAACTGGCTGTCTAATCTGAAATTATTTAAGCCTTTATAGGCGCGAATAAACGCTTCTTGGGTAACATCTTTTACCGCATCTTGATCAGAAATATACATCGAGATTACTCTGGCTAGCTGACGTTGATATTTGATGACTAAGATATCAAATGTTTTTAAGTCGCCTTCTTGAAACCTTTTAACTAAGGCTAAATCAACATCCACTTTTGGAGCACGCTTACTTACAGTGCGTGTAGTCGTTACCCCAAAGTCGCCAATAATTAACCGACCTAACGTTTTATTTGCGGTCCACTGTCTAGCTTCGATAGGTGACGCTTCAATCTGTGTAGCATGTGTTGCTTGTAACATAATCGTTCTCCTTAAGAATAATTTAAGCCAGGGTATTATTTGACGTTTGGAGCGGTTGATTGGGTTTAACAGATGGATAGGTATGTCGGCTTGTTATGCGATGAAATATAAACGCCACAACAACAAGCAAGATACTGCCACTGAGCACAGGAAAAAGAAGAAACGAGAACCCTTTTGCGCCCAATAAAATAACAATTGGGTCAGCGCCTGCTGGAGGATGAGTTACTTTCATTAAAGACATCAGTGTAATTGCTAGAGCTACTGCAAGTGCCAGCGTAACGGGCGTTACAGGCCACATATAAACAAAAATAACACCAACCAACGCGGATACTAGATGGCCTCCAATGACATTTTTTGGCTGAGACAAAGGGCTTTCTGGTACGGAAAACAGCAACACACAGCTTGCGCCAAAAGGCGCCATCAACAATGGAGCATCACTACTAAAGGTTAAAATAGAGAGTAAAAAAATACCAATCGCTCCGCCTATTCCCGCTAATATTGACTCGGTTATTTTCATATTCAGCATATTTTTTGTCTCCAACACTTACACCTAAAGTACAGATCTGTACACCACAAAAATACTACATGAACAGATCTGTTCATGTCAACGTTTTTTTCATCAAAGAAACATTGAACTTTTTACTTGGTACATCGCTCTATCTTTCTGTCAGTGATTGATAAATTTTTCGAAACCACACATTTGGAGTTAAACACTATGATTAAACTTTATGATTTCCCTCTTTCAGGACATGCCCACAAAGCACGCTTAATGCTGTCTTTATTAGACATCAAGTACGAACGTATTGAGATTGGACTTGCAAATGGCGAGCAGCGAAGTGAGCACTTCCTAGCACTAAATCCCTTTCACCACGTGCCAGTACTTGAAGACGACGGCCTGGTGATTCGAGATTCAAACGCCATCATTACCTATTTGGCTAAAAAGTTTGGTGCCAACTGGTATCCAAACGATGCGGAGTCGAGTGCGCGTATACAAGAATGGTTGGCTGTTTCAACCAAAGAAGTATCTGAAGGGCCTGGAGCTGCTCGCTTAGTGAATGTTTTTGGTGCTGGCTTAGATCACAAAGCAGCAATTGAAAAAAGCCACGAATTACTAACGATTATCGAGCAACACTTAAACGGCCGCGAATGGATTGCAATCGATCGAGTATCCGTTGCCGACATTGCTTTATTCACTTACATTGCTCATGCACCTGAGGGAGGTGTATCTTTGGAAAACTACCCAAATGTAAATGCGTGGCTTGCTCGTATTGAATCTTTAAAAGGTTTTGTGGGTATGCCAAAAACGGCCGTTGGTTTGGCCTAAAATCAAGACGGTTGAAGCAGACATTTTGAATTCTGACAAAGTAATTTAATGCGTTCTATCTGTGTTTGATGACGTAGTACTTGTTAGCACATTCATAAAATACGGTTTATATTTAGCCCGTGGTAAAATGTTTAGGTGTGCTGGAAAACCATGTTTTGAAGGCTCGATGAAAAGCACTGGGCTCAGAGTAGCCTAGTCGTTGAGCTATCTCATCTATTTCAAATCTTTGTCGCACCAACATTTTAACTGCCCACTCCTTTAACACCTCTTCTTTAAGCTTACGAAAGCTGGTGCCTTGTTGCATCAGGTTTCTCTGTAGGGTGCGCTTGTTTAATCCCAAGTGAGTTACAGCATCATCAATGGTTGCAGTGGAGAAACCATATTGTTCGATGATACTTTTAATCGAATCAATTAATGCCAGGCTCGCACGTTTGGATCGTAATAGTTCTTCTGCATAGGCCAGATTAATGTGATACAGATGTTTGTCACAGCCCAGCAAAGGTTGATCAAATTGTTCTGTCGAAAAACAGATGACAAGATTTCCTTCTCTATTTTTAACTTTGCATCCCAAGCTTAAAGATATCAACTCTGCATTCAAACTAGGGGGTAAATACAACTGTTCAACTTTCGTCTTTCTATTGG
>Ga0209825_1000517_pt1 | contig 27444 bp, 24 predicted proteins | sample EN8Hudsemesocosm_FD_184631 | JGI IMG/M metagenome (GOLD analysis project Ga0209825, IMG submission 184631) | Methane-oxidizing microbial communities from mesocosms in the Hudson Canyon - EN8B Hudson Canyon (SPAdes) (version 2) | ecosystem: Environmental > Aquatic > Marine > Cold seeps | place...
CGTGTTCGCTGGGGTGAAATAAATGGTAAAGCGGGTAGAGTTCACCATTTAATTGCACTGTACTTATGGGCAGCACCTGATAAAAATACGCCACCATTTGCGGCTCAATATTTACCAAGGGCAAGTGTTCAATCTCAATTTTAATGCGCCCATCGTCTAAAATTTCCATGTGGGTATGGGCTGCCTGATAGTCGGGCAACTGCCAGGGCAAATCACGCTGTGCATCGTGGGGAAAATTGGGCAGGGGTTTAAACCATAAAAAAGTGGCCACTAATATCACAAGTATGCCTAGGGCGGCGATAGTCAGGGCGCAGTACTTTAATAAGGGATGCATTAACGAATTAGTCATGGAGGATTGCTTTCATTATTATAATTGCACTAAGTTTACCGTTATTAACTATCCGGGCTATATGTTTAAAACGGACGCCATACCCTTGGTTTACGTGACAAATACTGTACAGTCGTATGCAAAATAAAAACGGATCGTCACCTTATGAAGTTATTATCGTTAAGCACAATTTTTTGCACTCTCTTTTTACTGTCTGCCTGCGATGTTGCCCCGGATACATCCGTGTTGGAAAACAATGCCAAAGCCGCTACCCCAGCGGATGCGCAGCTGGCAACGATCTATCAGCGCAGTTGTTATGCTTGTCACACCGTGGCGGCAACAAAGGCGCCGCTTACCGGTGATATGAATGCTTGGCAGCCCAGGTTGGACAAGGGCATGGATACCTTGCTGAACAGCGTAATTAATGGTTTTGGTGGCATGCCACCGTTTGGCATGTGCATGGATTGTGAAGTGGAAGACTTTGAAAAACTCATCGAATTTATGGCCAAAGACCAGAATAAAAAATAATAAAACCCTAAGTTTAACCGCCCATAAACAAAGTGCCGCTTTAAAAAGTGGCCATATTCAACTCTTGTTTAAATAAGCCGTTAGGCGAAAATACACGGTTAGATAAAGAATAAAAATAAAACAACGGAAATACTATGCTCACTCGCCGTAACTTACTTAGCAGCCTATTGGCTGCCAGTGCCACTACACTCGTACCCTCTGTAACCTTCGCGGCGCTGGACCCGAAAAGTGAGCTGGCAAAAAAACGCAGAATTCCCTGGAAAAACTGGTCGGGTTCACAAATTTGTTACCCCAGTGCTCGTAAGGCTCCGGCCAACATTCAAGAGCTGCAGGAAATCATAAAAAATGCCACGGGGGATATTCGGCCGGTGGGTTCTGGCCACTCCTTTACTCCGTTGGTGCCCACCGATGGCACCATAGTGTCCATTAGCCGCTTAAGCGGTGTGGTCTCTACCGACTCAAACACCAACAGCGCCATCATTCAGGCAGGCACCCGTTTGGGGGACATTGGCGGGCCGTTGGCCAACATGGGGCAGGCGCTCATTAATATGCCAGATATAGATCAGCAAACTTTGGCAGGGGCTTTGGGTACCGCCACCCATGGTACCGGTGCCAGTTTGGGTTGCATGTCGTCGTATGTGGAAGGGCTGCAACTGGTCACCGCCAATGGCGATATTATTGAGTGTGACGGGCAAAAGAATCCTGAAATTTTTAATGCTGCGCGCGTTAATCTTGGGGCCCTTGGGGTGGTGACTCAAGTGCGTATGAAAAACATGCCTAAATACAAATTAAAACGTGAGATGTCTTGGCGTCCGGTGGAAGATATTTTGGCCGATGCCATGGACTTGGCGCAAAACAATCGCAACTTTGAATTTTATTACATTCCTTTTTCAGGCATGGGCTTTCAGGATGTGCAAAACATCACGGATGAGCCCACCTCATCTACCGAGACTTTGGATCAAAATGACGGGGCCGAAACCTTAAAAACCCTACGTAGCGCCTTAAGCTGGTCTCCTACGTTGCGTGAATTTGCACTGAGCACTTATATGAAGTCGGTGGACGATGAAGTGGTGGTGGGCAACTCGTGGGATAACTATGCCACCGAACGTAATGTGCGTTTTAACGAAATGGAATACCACCTGCCGCTGGAAAACGGTATCGCAGCCTTTAAAGAAATACGCACGCTGATTGAACGTGATTTTCATGAGGTGTTTTTTCCCATGGAGGTGCGCTTTATCAAAGGGGATGATATTTGGTTAAGCCCGTTTTTTCAGCGCGATTCCATGTCTATCGCGGTACACAGATATTTTAATGAAGATTATCAGCCACTATTTAAGGCGGTGGAGCCTATTTTACAGAAATTTGGTGGTCGCCCACACTGGGGTAAAATCAATACCATGGAAGCGGATAAATTAGAAAAGCATTATGCGCACTGGAACGACTTTAAAGAGGTGCGTCGCCAACTGGACCCTCAGGGTAAATTTTTAAACCCTTACCTTAAATCCATATTTAAGGTTTAGGAGTCTGCTGCAGTGAGTTCTGGCACTTCACTTTGAGGTCGCTATGAACCTATCCATGGGCGCTTAGCTTTAACATCCATGTTAAAGATACCCTCAAACAGAAGTGCCAGAACTCACCACTGATGTGCCTAGCTGTTAAGATATTGGTTTGTTAGAAGAATAATAAAAGGAAATTTTCATGACCACATCAGTGAATAATAACCGCCGTAAATTTCTATTAGGCGGTTTGGCAGTGGGCGCCGCAGGCTTAACGGTAGGTTTTAAACCTGCCGATATAGGTGAAAACCACAGCCCGTATTTTGTGGCGTTAAGTCACGCCCTAGATAACAACAAACTAGCCAAACCCACTATGGTGGTGGATAAAAACAAATTACTCACCAACATTAAGATTTTAACCCAAAATATTGGCGACCGTTTTAACTACCGTATTGTAGTGAAGTCGTTACCGTCTATAGAGTTGGTGAAGCTGGTTATGCAGGAGGCCAACACCGACCGACTAATGGTGTTCCACCAGCCGTTTTTAACCCAGGTTAGCCAGCAGCTTCCTCAGGCAGATGTATTAATGGGCAAACCCATGCCAGTGGCCGCGGCCGTACAGTTTTACCGTGGATACGATAGCGCCACTTCCAGCTTTAATGCCGAGACTCAACTGCAATGGTTATTGGATTCACCGTTGCGTTTAAAGCAGTATTTAACGTTGGCCCAACAGAAAAAAATAAAGATGAAAATTAACATCGAACTGGATGTGGGCCTGCATCGTGGCGGCATAAGCGATGATGAAAATTTAGTTGAGATGTTAAATATCATAGAGGCATCAGAACATTTAACCTTTTCCGGTTTCATGGGTTACGAGCCCCATATTGGTCAGGTACCAGGTGGGCTAGAGAAAAACCGCGACAAGGCCATGGCCATCTATTCAGGTTACGTAGCACTGGCTGAAAAAACCTTAGGGCGCAGCATTCAAAATCTTTGCCTTAACAGCGCAGGCTCTCCCACTTACCAGGCTTACAAAAAAGGGAATTTTCCCCATAACGAATTATCGGCGGGCACCTGTTTGGTAAAACCCACCGACTTTGATGTGGCATTGTTACAAGACCATATACCCGCCTCCTACATTGCCACGCCAGTGATTAAATCTTTGGATCATACCGAGATTCCCGGAGTAGATGGTTTAGGCGATGCCATGGCGTTATGGAATCCTAACCGCGCACAAACCTTTTTTACTTACGGCGGTTACTGGAAGGCCAAACCTGAATCCCCCAAGGGCATCAGTGTGAACCCTTTGTTTGGACGATCCACTAACCAGGAAATGTATAACGGCTCCAAATCCATCACCCTAAAACAGGATGACTGGATATTCATGCGCCCCAGCCAAAGTGAATTTGTATTTTTACAGTTTGGTGACATAGCGATATTTGATGGAGAAGCCATAGTGGATACCTGGCCAATTTTGAAAGAGTAAAATGTAAGCGAGTAATTAAATTCTTGTGTGTTGATTTTCGCCCTCCCAGTGAGGGCTTTTTTATGTTCAGGATGAACGGTATGGCGCGGTGCCAGGGATGGCAAGGAGCGGCGTTGTCCAGAGTGGACAAACCTCCATTTTAATCTTTGAATATATGTTCAGAAGATTACCGTCATATTTAAACCGGCGGATTACTGAATGGTACGAGGGCACTCGGCAATTGCTCCATGCATTGCCTACCACCTACATCCATGTCGGTGCCCGTGCCCGAATAATCGCTCACAGGGTGAGCTCGTACCGGTTTGGCTTCACCCCCCGAGATCAGCGTCCCCCAGCCATGCTGCTCACTAATATTGGCTTTTTCATGGGCCTGCTCCTACTGCTTCTTTGTTAATTGCGAGTGGCCAATATTTAGACATTAGGGCGTTAAGAAAATTAAAATAAGCTGGCTGTCTTCTGCCGCCACAAACTCCACGCCATTGTCGCTGCGCACTAACGTTCTACCATTTACCACCTCACCATTCATGGTGCCTTTGCCGCGCGTGAGGTAAGCCATTACAGTGCCTTCTTGTGTGATAGTTTGCCCAGCAGTTGGGTTGGCCACGCTAATGGAGGTACCACTGTAAAAGGTGGCATCCTGTCCTTTGGGGCCGCCATAAATGTGGGTCACTTCACCTTGTTTTGGTTGATACAGTTTATAACCGGCGGCCTCGCCAGCGTCATCGGGCATCACCCACAATTGAATCATGGTGTTTTGGCTGTCATCTGGATTAATTTCGTTATGCTCAAACCCCTGTGCACCGGCCCTTTGAACTTGCGCCGCCCCCGCTTCCAGGCTTTGGCCATGCTCCAAGGAACCGGCATGACTCACGCGGCCATCTACCATCACAGAGATCACGTCTATTTCTCTGTGGCCATGCATGCCGGTTTCACCGTGGGGTAAAAAGTTGGCATCGGCCAAGTAAACAAAGTTGCCTATGCCATCAAATACCCCTGGGTTTTTAGAGCGGCCAAACACTCCTTTGTCCATGACAAAACGGCGTTCAATGAGCCCGGCAAAACCACCCTGGGTTAAGTCATTAAATTCTAAAATGTCCATGTGCTGCCCCTGAATTTTGTGTGTTCTGTATTGATTTATCTGTTGATTTGACAATAGTATATTTGTAACCTTCAATGCGATAAATGCTCGTATGAGTAACTTAACGTTCCATCTGGAGTAACAATGCCCGACCTTAATGACATGATGGTTTTTCGCACAGTGGTGGAACAGGGCAGTTTTACCAAGGCTGCCAACAGTATAGGCCTACCCAAGTCCAACATCAGTCGTAAGGTAAGTCGTTTGGAAGAGCAGTTGGGGGTATTGTTGCTGGAGCGCACTACTCGCTCGCTACGCCTTAGCGAAATAGGCCAGATTTATTACGAACACTGTGCACGCATTCATGAAGAAATGGCCAGCGCCCAGGGCTGCGTGGAAGCCATGGCGGCAATCCCCAAAGGCTGGTTAAAGGTGTGTGCCTCGGTGACCGTGGGGCAATCTTTATTGGCCAGCCGCTTGGCGGGTTTTTATGAATCTTTTCCCCAGGTGAAATTGGATCTAACACTTAATAATCGGCGCATCGATTTAATCGAAGACGGCTATGATTTGGCCATTCGTGTGGGGCCATCAGCGGACTCCAACTTAATTTCCAAGCGCCTGTGCTCGATGAATTTACACTTATATGCCAGTCCACAATATTTAACCAAAAGCCAAGCTAAAAACACCTTAAAAACCCCGAATGATCTATCCCAGCACCACTGTTTATTCATGAGCGCCTCAGCCCCAAAGCAGCGCTGGCAGCTCACGCTAGACAATCAAAAAAAATACGTGGATATCAATGCCGCTTTTATCAGTGATGACTTTAATGTGTTGCATCAAATGGCGGTGGACCATATGGGCATTGCCCTATTACCCGATTATTTATGTGCCAATCAACTAAAAGAAAAAAATCTGGTGCGAGTGTTGGATGGCTGTGTGGGCAATTCCATTGATATTTACGCTGTGTATGCCAGTCGCAAGGGGGTGACGCCTAAGTTACGGGTATTGTTGGATTATCTGGCCGATAGTTTTGATTCGTGATTGATCCTGAAATATCTAAGTAACTTTCCTAGCACGCAATACAAAGCCACCCAAAAATATAACACTAACAAGGAATTTACCCTGTGCAAGACTTAATAGATGATTTCATAGCAATGAATAAAGCGGGCCTAGTATTAGAGCTATGTGAAAAATATTACGCCGAAAATGTATTAATGCTTAATAATGGCGCTGTGTTTGCCGAGTCTATGAGGGAGTCTTATGATAAGCAAAAAGGGTTTGTTGATTCGATAAAAGAATTTGATGTGCAGTTACTGTCATCAAAAATCGAAGGGAATATTTCCAAGCTTACATTTCACTATAAAATGACTGGCATGGATTCAAAAACCAATGAATTTACAGGCAGGCATATACAAACATGGAAAAACCAAAAAATAGTTAAAGAAGAATATGAGTCAGTTGATTAAAAAGGCAGCCCCACCAATTTAGTTTGGGCAAAGCGTTCAGATCCGGGGTGGCTAACCGCACGGAACACTAACCCAGTGTCATGGTTCTATAAACACTAAAACGACTACTTTGACTAGCAGTGCAGGAAGTAAGCCGTTAACCGCGGACAGGGCTTTAAAAACAGTGCTTGTTTGACCTGTGTCAAGTTGGGCCTTAGCTTGGCCTCTCAGGTCAATTCTTGTGATTATGAAACCAATGCCTTAACAAAAAAACAGGCCTAGTTTATGGGTATCAATACTCATGAATGGTAACGGCTCATGGCAACGCTCAATAGTAACGACCCCTCCACCATCACTATAGTGGGGGCTGGCATTGCCGGGCTGGTATGTGCTTTGGAGTTATTAAAAAAAGGCAAAAAAGTCACCATTATTGATGGTCAGCCTAGAGATAAAGTGGGCGGGCTGGCCAAGGATGCCTTTGGTGGCATGGCGCTGATTAATACCCCGTTGCAAAAGTTAAACGGCATTCAAGACAACGCCGAATTAGCCTGGCAAGACTGGTGTAACTTTGCTGAATTTTCCGACCAGGATGAATGGCCCAAGCGTTGGGCAAAATATTATATTCAACACAGCAAAGCCCGGGTATACGATTGGGTAAAATCCATCGGGGTTAATTTTTTACCCGTGGTGAACTGGGTAGAGCGTGGGGATTATGTGCCGGGTAATTCGGTGCCCAGATATCACGTGATGTGGGGTACCAGTAAACGTTTGGTGACACAAACCTTGGCCGCCATAAAAAAAGTCGATGCCAATTTAAGTTGGGTGTGTGATACCCGGGTAAGTGACATTGATAAAAGTCAGCAGGGTTATTCTTTAACCTTGCAACAAGGCACACAACACAGCCAGCTTCACACCCACACACTCATTGTGGCCAGCGGTGGCATCAATGGCAATCTAAGCAAAGCCCGCCAGCATTGGCACACCCACTTAAGTCCGGCCCCTAAGCCCTTGTTAAATGGCTCTCACCCCAGTGCCGACGGCCACCTGCACGACACACTTCATTCGCTTGGGGGCAATGTGACCCACCTGGAATGGATGTGGAATTACGCCGCGGGTGTTAAACACCCCAAGCAAGAGTTTGCACACAAGGGTTTAAGTCTTATACCTCCCAAAACCGCCCTTTGGCTGGATGCCCATGGCAAACGTATTGGTCCACAACCCATGGTGTCGGGTTTTGATACCCACAACCTGTGTCATCGTGTAGCCAACCTACCCCACCAATACTCCTGGCAAATTATGAATAAAAAAATTGCCGAAAAAGAATTGGCCGTATCTGGGGCCGATATTAATCCAGCCATTCGGGATCGAAAATTATTTACCTTCATTAAGGAAATTTTGTTTGGTAATAAACGCTTGGTTAAGTATTTAACCGATGAGTGTGAGGATGTATTGGTGGCCGATACCCTGGATGAATTGGTTGTAAAAATGAACCTTCACACTCCGGAAGTGGCGGTGCAATTGAAGGATGTGAAAGCGGCCCTAAAAGGTTTTGATCAACAACTGGCAAAGGGGCCTAAGTTTCATAACGACGATCAGTTAAGGCGTTTATCTCATTTGCGCAATTGGAAAGGGGACAAGCTGCGTACCTGTGCCTCGCAACCCATCGAAGATCAAAAGGCGGGGCCACTCATTGCCATTAAAGAAACCATTATTAGTCGCAAGAGCATGGGCGGCATGCAAACCAACCTGCATTCTCAATTACTGGATACACAATCAAAGGTGATGCCTAACGTGTATGTGGTGGGAGAAGCCGCCGGATTTGGTGGTGGTGGCATCAGTGGTAATCGCTCACTGGAGGGCACATTTTTGGCCGGGTGTATTTTAACGGCGCGAGCCGCGGCCGATCATTTAAATCAATTACAAACCAGCAAGGAATCATCATGAAAAAAACCGGTGCATGGCTAGCCAAATACGCGTTAGAACAAGTGGGGGTTAAATTTACCTTTGGAATTCCAGGGGTGCACAACACCGAACTGTATGACGAGTTAAATAACTCCCAATTAATTGAGCCTTTACTGGTTACCCACGAAGGGGGAGGCGCCTTTATGGCCGATGCGGTGAGCCGCACCACGGATCATATTGGCTGCATGGTGATTGTACCGGCTGCCGGGGTAACCCATGCTGCCAGCGGCATTGCCGAGGCTCATTTGGATGGCATTCCCATGTTGGTCATATCCGGTGGTGTGCGCACCGACACCGGCCGCGCCTATCAATTACACGACATGGATCAACACGCGTTATTAAAACCCATCACTAAGGCCACCTTTAAAATTACCTCTCATGAGCAAATAATTGAAACCATTTATAAAGCGTACGACATCGCCACCCAAGGAGAGCCGGGCCCTGTATTTATTGAGCTGCCGGTTAATTTACAATTGTTTAGCGAGCAAGTGGACCGGGTTTACCCTTATGAAAGCAAAAAGGCCAGCCTGCCGCTTGATCATGACAACATTCAGAAAGCGGCTCGGTTATTATGCGAAGCCCGCCAACCGGGTATTTTTGCTGGTTGGGGTGCCCGTGATGCCAGTGAGTCACTAGTTGAATTGGCGCAATGGCTGGCCAGCCCAGTGGCCACTACTTTACAGGGTTTAAGTGTGTTCCCGGCCAATCATCCATTGCATGTGGGCATGGGCATGGGTGGCTCGGCAGTGCCCGCCGCTGAAAACGCCTTTAAAAAAGTCGATTGCCTATTGGCCATAGGTACCCGTTTTAGTGAGATTCCCACCGGCAGTTATGGCATTAGTGTGCCAGAGAACCTTATTCACTTAGATATAAACCCCAATGTATTTGGTGCAAATTACCCGGCCAAGGTTTGCTTGGAAGGGGATGCCCAAATATTGCTGCCTGAACTTTTAGCCGCCGTTAAGAAAATTCTGTTGAAAACAAAAGACAGTGACAAGCTAAGCCAGCTCATACAGCAAGACAAACAAATGTATCGCAGAGAATGGGCTCAGCATGACAGTGGTAAACGTGTGAACCCGGCGCTCTTTTTTAAATCGCTGCGCAGCCAATTAAACGACGATGACTATGTGGTGTGTGATGACGGTAATCATACTTTTTTAACCGCCGAGTTAATGGCTATTCACCAAAGTCGCCACTTTATTGCTCCCACCGATTTCAATTGCATGGGCTACGGTGTGCCAGCCACCATTGCCACAAAATTAACCCATAAAGATAAAAACGTGGTGGGCATAGTGGGAGATGGGGCCTTTTTAATGACCTGCATGGAAATGATCACGGCTGCCAAGTACGGCGTTGCACCGATTATTTGTGTGTTTAATGATGGGGAGCTATCGCAAATTGCTCAAGCCCAGGAAATCCCCTACAACCGTAAAACCTGCAGTGTCTTGGGGGCTTTGGATATTTCCGGGGTGGCCACAGCCACGGGCGCTAAGTATATTAATTTGCAAAATAATCAGGATATAGAGGGAGCCTTGCAAACCGCCCTAATGGCGTCGCAACAGGGGCAGGCGGTAATAGTGGATGTAAAAATAGATTATTCCAAGCGCACGCGTTTTACCCAGGGCACGGTAAAAACCAATTTAAAGCGTTTTGATTTAAAAACCAAAACACGTTTTATTGGCCGGGCCTTAGTGAGAAAAGTAACGGGTTAGATATTGAAATGTACCCAGCAACGCCGGTTGGCGCGGCTGGGTAAAGTCTAATGGTTAATTTATAAAACGAAGTTATGCTCTAAACACTCATAGCCTATTGGTGCTTATAGCTCCTTAGACTAAGAGCCTTGTGTGCTTATCATAATGGCCTGTTACGACATGGCTGCTAGACTTAAGAGGCTGTAAACCCAAAGCTATTATCACAATCGTTTCATCTCTGAAGGTTTAGGCCTGAACATGAAATCAGAACCAGTCCATATTCTAGTGGTGGATGACACTCACTCTAATATTGTGTATTTACAAGCCTTGCTTGAAGAGGCGGGATATCGAATAAGTGAGGCCAGCACTGGCCTTGAGGCCATTGAGGCGGTGGCCAGAGATAAACCCGACATTATTCTCCTGGATGTGATCATGCCGGGCATAGATGGTTTTGAAACCTGCAAACGTTTGAAAGCCGATATCAACAGTGAAGCCATTCCCATTATTTTTGTCACCTCCCTCTCCCAGCCCGAAAATATTAAGAAAGGGTTTGAGGTGGGCGCTATAGATTACATTCTTAAGCCCCTACAAGAGCAGGAAGTGCTTGCCCGAATTACCAATCAAGTGCGAGGCCTTGAGCGGCAACGGCTGTTAGAGTTAAATTCAATTAAAACTGAAAAAATGGCGGCGCTTGGAAAAATGGTGAGCAGTATTGCCCATGAAGTTTCCACCCCCATGGGCACATCAAGAATGGCGATTGAAGCGCTTAGTAAAGGCATTCACCGCACCATTGACGGGCTAAATAATGGCGCCCTTAAAAAGTCGACGTTACTGCAATTTTTAAATCAATCATCAGAAGCCGCAGATATTGCTTTAAATAATGTTGAAAGCACTAACTCCATTCTTAATAGCTTTAAATCCATCGCCATTGATCAATGCAGTAATCGAGTGATTGAAATTGATTTAAGGCACTATCTAGACACTATTCTAATTAGCTTAAGGCCCAGGTTAAAACGCTTGGATCATGTCATAAAGATTAAAATACCCACAGGGGTTTTAATTACCACTCAACCGGGGGCGTTATCACAAGTCATGATCAATCTTATCAATAATTCTATGTTGCACGGATTTGAAGGCATAGACATAGGTGAGGTTTTAATTGCACATCACATTAACCAAAACGCGCTTCATTTGGAATATTCAGATAACGGCAACGGCATTGAAAAAGTGGTGCTGGACAGAATATTTGAAGAATACTTCACCACGAAGGCGGGAGCCGGGGGCAATGGCTTAGGCATGGCGATTGTTAAAAAATTGGTAGAAGAAGAATTGGGTGGCAGCATCAGTATGAAGAGTACGGTGAATAGGGGGGTTAAAATAGATATATCAATTCCTTTGTGAAATACCTTTTTTAAAATCAGATGCTAAACACATAGGCAGGGAGTGTGACGTTAAATTTACCACAGCCCCTGAGCCGTTAACCAATGGCTAAACGTATTTTGCAAAATACTCCATAATTTCTGCTCGGGTCATCTCTTTGGTTTCATTTGAAAAACAGTAATAGTCCGGCCGTTGATCACTGAAATACTGCATGTCCATGGTCAGTTCTTTCAATTCGGGGAATAGACCCGCCGGCATATTGTAATCACCACTTTTTTTAAGCTTGTAAAACAAATGGGTGCCACAATCGCTGCAAAATCCACGAGAAGCCCAGCTTGAGGATTTGTACATCTTTACTTTTTCGCTGCCCTCAATATTTACCTTAGTGCCACACTGAACGGCAAAAAAAGGTGCGCCACCCCAGGCTCGGCAAGTGTCACAGTGGCATACCGTGAATTTAGGATTTATTTCTAGAGCGGTTATTTTTACGCCGCCACATAAACAACTTGCTTGTGAACTTAACACGTTAATATTTTCCCTTATTTTTTAGCGTACGAAGATGACGGATACCTCCGTTATCTATTACTCATTTTGTGGCCTAGCCATGTACCCATGGATGTTTGTTGGCATTGCCATACTGGTAAAGACCGTAATACGCTGGTAACGATAAAATGTAGCCAATGGCCATGCTGATGTAGAACATGTCATCTGTCATGCCTTGTCTCATATCCACAGCAGATAGTGCCTCATAAAACAAACCAAAAATAAAAGATGTTAATAGCAGTGGAATCCAGAACTTAGGGAATAGCACCTTTTTTGAAAAAACAAAGCCAAAAAATCCCGCTGTGGATATGACGGCAAATAGGAACATTACATAATCTACTATGCCTGAATTTTCAGCCGTTAAGTAGGATGCCATTCCTAAAAATGATAAAGCAGTAATAAATATAAAATATATCTTCCACCAAATAGATCTCTTTGGCACAGAAGACACACCAGCTTCTACATCAGACTCGGGGGCGCTATAGGGGCTTTCCATTTTCACATTCTCCTTGGGTTATATTGATAGCTTGAGCAGCTTTTTAGCTGCGATTATTTTTATTGAATTTAGGCTCAAACCATAACAGTTAACATTGAATAATCAATTGATAACTGGGCGAATTTATCGCTGTTAAATTCGCCCATACTTGGTGGGGCAGGGTGAAGCGTTAGAAGGTTATTTAAAAGCAGTATGAAAGCCAAACTCATTTCTTATAAAATATTTCTCCAGGCATAAAAAAAGCGAACCAAAAGGTTCGCTTTAATCATGCTAAAACTATAGGTAGTCGTGACGCTAGGCTACCTTAATTGGGTCACTACTGACCGCAGCACTTCTTGTATTTTTTACCACTGCCACATGGGCAAGGATCGTTACGGTTGGCTTTTTTGGTGGTGATCGCCGCCGTAGATTCTTGGCTGTTTTGTAAGATTTCCAAGTCGCGGATATCTTCTGGCTGATCGGCGTTTACCTTAATGATGCTGGCCCAACCGTTTTCAGAAAACACGGTAATCAGTTCTTGCTTACGCTCTTCTGTTTGCACACTGATGTTGGCAGGGGCCTTGTCGGTACCCAAACGCACAGTCTTGCTCACGTTAAAGCCGGCACTGGAGTGCTCAGGCTTCTTCATGGAACCGCCTTTGTAGAAAAACTTAGACATGTATGGGTCCTTTAAATAGAGGTGGTTGGCAAAATGCGCAAATACCGACTGAGGGGAGACCTCAGGCTAGGGCACATTTGGCAGCCTAAAATAGAATGGCGCCATTGTAGAGCAATCAAGGGGGGATTTCACTGTCTGTGGGAGCAAATATTGTGCAATGTCCGTTGTCGGGCCCAATGCCTAGTATAGGCAGTTATCCATGTAGTACTTGAGGCTGCGCTCGTCTAATTGCTCGAATTGATGCTTAGAGACACTAATGTGGGTCATGCGGTCCAAACGGAAGTTGCGAAAGTCGTCGCGTAATTCGCACCAGGCCAGCAGGGTCCAGCGTTCCCCCCAAAATATTAGCCCTAAGGGCCACAGGGTGCGCTGGCTCATTACCTGTTCGGCGTCGGTGTAATCTATGGTGATTTTAAGGGTTTGATCGCAGGCTTTTCTTAGCACCCCATGTTTGTTGCGCTCGCTGTCGTGTTTGTCGAACTTGGGCACCTGGTAGGGTTGGTTGTCGGCCTTTTGCAAAAGGGGCTCGGGTAAGATGGCCCGTATTTTACTCTCGGCCTTGGCGGCGGCACGGGCCAGCTCTGGATCGGTCCAGGCTTGCACCATAGAACTGCCCAGCAATAAAGCTTGCAGCTCTTCAAAATCAAACATTAAGGGAGGGAGTTGAAAGCCCGGGGCCAATAAATAGCCAATGCCGGCTTCGCCGTCGATGGGGATGCCCGACTGTTGCAGGGTTTGAATATCCCGGTAGATAGTACGCGTAGTGACCTCTAGTACCGTCGCCAGCTGGTCGGCGGTGATGGCCATGCGCCGCCCCCGTAACAGGTTAACCAGTTGAAAAAGGCGTTCAGATTTATGCACGTTACAGTCCCGTTTAGTGGCCAAGCATAATATCAGTAGTGGACAATGGCTGCCCGGCTAAATGGCAGCACAGCCCCCTGTTATTAAAACCCGGGTAGTCACCGGGTTAGTCAAAATCGAATGCTTAGGCCATGTCTTTGATGCGCTGGCTGGCCAGGCTTGCCATGACGGGCATGTGTTGCATAACCACCGTGTTTTTATCGATGCAAGCCATAAGGTTTTGTGACTCTTTTGCCGTCATGAAGGCCTCTCCTGCCTGTAGGGCATCGGCTTGAGTTTGCCAAAATACAATATCCACCCAAGTGCCGTCTTCTTGCTGGGCCAGGGCGCGGTAATCAAATCCACTTTGCTGGCTCACCCAGTTATCCAGTTCTTCGCTGGCCTTGATAAATACAGCTGGGCTCACGCCGTCATTAAGCTTAAATGACACCATTTCAATTGTGGCGGACATGTTGTGTTCCTTTTCATTATGAATAAAGCCGCGAGCAAAGTGCTAATGAACGCTCTTTGGCAACCCCGTCATCATAGGTCAGGCTGCTGACAGGCAGTGTCAGTAGCCTGGGCTGATATATTTAAAATCTAGGTCTCGTTGTTTTTTTAATTCCATCTCGAATAGCAGCGGCCCAGCCAAATAGCGATTCTCTGATAGTCTTATTAGAGGTGCCCTACACATGACGGTTAAACACCTTGGGAGAGAATAATGAAGGGATTGGCGCAATTAAGTTGGCTTTGCGTGCTTTTAGTGGGTTGTTTGTCGTGGGCCCATGGAGAGCAAAAGCGCGTCTTTGGCGATTACGAAGTGCATTACATTGGTTTAACCAGCACCGACTTGTCGCCTCAGGTGGCCAAACAGTATGGTATTAAGCGCAGCCGCAACATGGGTTACCTGAGTGTCTCGGTGCTGAAGAAGGGGCGCACCAATGCGGTGGATGCTCAGGTGAGTGGGCAAATGGTGAACCTGTTGGGGCAATACAAAACCCTGGACTTTACCCGCATACAGGAAGGACGCGCCATTTACTTTATAAGTACCTTTAAATTTGATGAAGAAGAGATATACAGCTTTGATATTGACCTCATGGCCATGAAACCTAAAAAAGAGTTGAACCTTAAATTTAAGCAAAAGTTTTATAAAGAAAAATAGTGCCGGATGGCGCTAAACTGTCTCGCAGTTCTGGCGCCGTTTAACTGCTGTTACCTTATCCCCTTGCTGCCATTTTTTAACCCGTCGCGCCATATTCTATGGCATAGCTGGTCACTATTTTGTTTAACCTGTGTAGTACAGTGATACCAACTTCGATTTAGGGCAAACCCATATGTATAACTTTTCAGGCAAGGTGGTGGTCATCACGGGCGGTGCCGGAGGCATAGGCCAAGCTATTTCAGATACGTTAATTAAACAGGGTGCCTATATTGCTGCCCTGGATTTAAACGTAGATGCCTTAAGTGAAAACGAGTCGTTATTGCCGTTGGCCACCGACATCACCAATGGCCAACAACTGGCTGCCTCGGTGGATAAAATTATTGAAAGATTTGGCACCATAGATGTGTTATTTAACAATGCAGGTATCACCCACATGAGCTGTTTTGTGGATACCAAGGCCGACTTGTTCAATAAAATTATGGACGTGAATTTCACGGCGGCGGTGAATATGACGCGTTTATGTTTGCCTCACATTGTGCAAAACAAAGGTTTAATTGTGGCTATTTCAAGCGTGGCAGGATTTGCGCCTTTATATGGGCGCAGTGCTTACAGTGCCAGTAAACACGCCATGGAAGGATTTTTTGGTTCCCTTGCCAGCGAGCTTAAAGAGTTAGAGGTGGGCATTACGATTGTCTCACCTTCGTTTGTGCGCTCACGCCCAGAGCTTACCGCTCAGGTAAATGCAGGGGTATCGTCACCTGGGGCGTTAAAGAAAAGCACTGGCGGCAAGCAACTTTCTCCACAAGATGCCGCGGCGCAAATTATTAAGGCGGCCGCCAAGGGTCAATCAAATTTATTTTTGGGAAGAATTGCCAAGATTGCACGCTGGCTCGTGGCGTTGGCGCCTGGGCTTTATATGTCGGCTATGAGTCGTGGGGCTAAGCAGGAATTTGAGTAAGTCGATTCTTAGGGGTTGGTAACTGGGAAGGTATATTGATTTGAACACTGCCTGTTTGCAGCTGGGATTATCGCTATTGAGGCCGCTATAGATACTTCCATGTAAGCTTGCCTCGGCATCCATGCCTCGTACACCTCAATAGCGACAACCCCAGCTACAAACAGAAATTTATCCAGCTGCTAATTCTTGCCTTAAAGGTTTCGCAGTAACGAAACATTAACTGAGATATGAGTTGGTGTCGCTTGTGGTGTTTGAGGCAGGTCGTGCCAGGGATGGCACTTATAAGAACAATGCAGGAGCAATTGTCGGATGCCGAAGCAAGCTCCCAGGGATGGGTCTACGGCGTCCTCAAGGGAGGCCAACTCATTTCTGAGTTGGCAGGTTTTTCATTTCATACTTACTACGAAAAGTTCTACTCGGACTCTCCTGAATTTTTAGCCGCTGCTTCGGCGCGATCATAAACCGTCACCCCATCAATGATGGTTTTCATCACTAAAATATCTTTTATGTTGGCAGGATCATCCAAAGGATTCTTCTGCAAGATTACCAGGTCCGCCAGTTTACCCTCTTCAATTGAACCCAGGCTATCCTCTTTAAATATCTGCCAGGCAGCATCTATGGTGGTGGCGCGCAGGGCTTGCATCACTGAAATTTTTTCACTTTCCCCCAGTACTTTACCCGAACTGGTTAATCGGTTCACTGTGCTCCATACCATTAACATGGGGTCCATAGGTACAACAGGGGCATCTAAATGGGTGGAGAAACGCAGGCCCTTGTTGAGCGCTGTTTTAGCCGGGCTAATTCTGGAGGCACGTTCTTCCCCTAGAAATAAATCCCTGTGTCTGTCACCCCAATAATAAGTGTGGGCGCTGAAAAAACTGGGGGTAATGCCCAGCTCCAACATACGATCCATCTGGTCCACCCGCAGCGTTTGCGCATGAATCACTATGTGACGAGGGTCTTCGCGGTAAGATTCTTTCTGCGCGGCCTCTATCGCCTCTATGATGCTATCAATGGCGGCATCCCCGTTGCCATGAATAGCAATCTGGTAATCATTTTTGTGAAACTTAATCACGGTGGCTTTTAGGGTTTCGGCATCAATGGAAGGGTAACCCACATCATCGGCGGTTTTGCCTGGTGGTGGGCTGTGGTAGGGCTTGGTTAGATGTCCGGTATACAGTTGTAAGGAGCCGTCGGCCACAATTTTTATGGCTCCCAAGAAAAACTTGTCGTGGGCGTAAGGGGCAATAATTTCTTTGCCATCGATAATGTCATGGCCATATTGTTCATCGGGCCAAGCAACAATACGCAGCGGCGTTAACCCCATTCGATTGCTGCGTGACAGACTAGACATGTGGGCTTTTAAGGTTAAGCCGTTTTGCGCAGTGGTGACGCCTTTTTCAAGGTAGGCGGCGCTGGCGGCGCGGCTAATTTTTAAGATGGTGTTCACCCCAAAACGAGTGGCCTTGTCACGGGCCTGGGCAAAGGCTGTTTCCATTATAAGGCCATTCAGCAAGCCGCTGGTGGCATCTTTTACGTATTCGCCGCCGTCTGGGTTAGGGGTGTCTTCATCAATATTAAGGGCCTTTAATGCGGCGCTGTTCAGTACCCCCATGTGGGCACTGATATGCATTAACATCACGGGGTGATTGGGACTGATGGCATCCAGTTCGCTGCGGTTAAAATGGCGCTGCTCGGTGTAGGTGGTATCGTCGTAACCGTAGCCTATGATCCATTCCCCTTTTTCCTGATCTTTAACTTTTTGTGCTATGAGAGGTAAAGCCTGCTCTATGCTGGCCACATCGCCAATGGGGGCGCTGTTCAAATTAACGCCTATGGCCGACAGCCCCTGGCCTGGATAATGGCCGTGCGCATCAATGATGCCGGGGATCATGGTTTGCTGGTTCAGATCCACTACTAAGGTCTGCTCGCCAATGAACTTTTGAATCTCAGCATTGCTGCCCACGGCAAATATTTTATTGTCTTTTAAAAATACAGCCTCATGAATGCGGTTGTTTTCATCCATAGTGAGAATATTGCCGTTTAAAAAGGCCTGGCTTTCGGGTGCATCCGGATTAAGTTCCTGATACCCCACCACTAAAACAATGGCGATCATAATGAGAAGGGCGATAAAGCCCACGCCTATTCTTAACAGCAGTACTTTCATTGTGTGTATTCCAAAAGACAGGGAGGGTATTAATTGAGGCGTTAGCCGCTATTTTTATATTAGTGGCAGTAAATATAATCATTTTATGCGTGTCCTGCAATTTTTAGCAATACCTCCCGAAGTGCTTAAGGGCCCGGATAATTATTTGGCAGCTGATGACAAGCCTTAGGGCATTAATATCTTACAAATTCACCAATAGAGCTTTTTCATATTTCAATGGCAAACAGTCTTGAACACAAACGCTATAATTTAATTTAGTCTCTATACAACTCATCTGTGTTTGGAGAGGAGAGCAATGGTAAAAGCTTTAGTCAAATTTACCTGTTTGTTAAGTGCCTGTTTGTTAAGTGCCTGTTTATTAAGTGCCTGTTTATTGGCCCAGCCACTTGTGGTGGGAATAGCAGGTACCTCAGCCAATGGGGTACCTGAAAAAATTGCGGTTATAAAGTCGGCATTGATGAGTACTGGGCTTGAATTGGATATTCGTGTTCTGCCGGCTGAGCGCAGCATTATTTTGCTTACTCAGGGGGCCATTGCCATGGATGTTTATCGGCAGCCCGGTGCCTTGGCAATATATGAAGATATCATTCAAATTAAACCTGCGGTGGGAACACTGGAGTTTTGGATGATCACTCACTCTTCAACATCAAAGCTGTGCCACCTAAACAAGGATGACTATGAGCAATACTCAGTGGTGGGGGTGCGCGGTGCACGTTTTTTTAGAGATTTTATCTATGACAAATTTTCAAGTCATGAAGAGGTGAATAATTTTAGTCAGGTGCTAAAAATGGTAAGAGATCAGCGAGTGGATGTTAGCATTTGGCCCATAGAGCGGTTAAAGGGGCTGCCAAAATCCGCCTGGGAGAATATTCATATCTGTGATACCAGCCCGTATGTCACCCTTAATTTTTATAGCTATATCCATAAGAAGTACGCCTGGGCGATTCCTTCCATAGAAAAAGCGTACCGCAAGCATTTTCCTGAATGAGATAACTCATGGATTTTTATTATTCGATTAAATCTGGGTGTTGAATCAGCGGCCAGCGAATGGTGAATTTTGCACCGTTTTTTACCTTGTCATGACAGATGATGCTGCCGTCTAGTTGAAAGGTTACCAGATTGTAGATGATGTTAAGTCCTAACCCGGTGCCACCCGTCGCCATTTTACTGGTGAAGGGATCAAAAATATTTTTAATTAAATGCTGGTCTATGCCCTCGCCGTCATCCTGAAAGTTAAGAATAAACGCGCCGTTGTTTACGTGAGCATCTATATGAATATTTCCCGATTCCCTGTTTTTAAAACCATGGGCAATAGAATTGTTTACCAGGGTTAAGACTACTTTGGAAAAAATACCTGGGTCGCTACTAATGGTAAGGTCATCTTTAAGCACAGTGGTGACGGTAACGTTATTTTTAGTGATGTCTGCTTGGTAACTGTGCAAGCATAATTCAATGTATTCCCCCACCGAAAAAGTCTGTAAATCGGTTTTACTCTGGTTAACATCCAGTTGCTTAAAGCGGTTGATGATTTTTGACAGGGTATCCAGGCTGCCGGTGGCTAGCAGAGTGCTCTCTAGGCTTGCGTGAATGTATTCTTCCATATCATCTTTGGTCATGGTTGCTTTTTTTACGTCCGCCTGCAATTTGTCTATGAGTTCCTGTTGGTAACTGTTGGCGGTAATGGCAATGCCCAAAGGAGTATTGAACTCATGGGCCATAGTGGTTAGCAGTTTGGAAAGTGAGGCCATCTTGGACGAGTTGGCCAGTTCTTCCATGGAATTTTTAAGGGCCTGAGTACGTTGCTTTACGCGTACTTCCAGTTGTTCTTTTTGATGGGCCAGTTCCACATTCACCTGCGCAACTTTACTATGAGAGTACTGCAACTCATCGCTGGATGATTTTATTTTTTCAATCATCTCATTAAAGTGATTCTGTAAGATATGCAGTTCATTGTCTTGCGAATCAATTATAAGCTTTTTATCGGCCAGGTTATCTAAGTTAATCTCAGTTAGCTGCTGACTAAAGTCCATCAGTGGCCGGGTAAGAAGGCGGTTAATAAAATAAAGAAAGATCAACCACAGGGCCAGGGTTTTAATCACGGAATTAATAATAATTAAAATAAAACCATATTTAACCCGGTCGATTACGATGCGGTTACTGGAATAAATAACAATCTCACCAATATTGTCTTTGCGGTTGTTTTTATTGGAATAGTGAGTGAGCCTCACCTTACGTTTATTGAGTCGAGTAAACTGGCTACTGTTGTCTGTGGCATCCTCATCGCCAGCTGTTAGCCGTATTTGGCCGGTGGCGTTAAGCTCCACCCCCATGCTTTTTACCAGTAAACCGCGGTGATCAAACACCTGAATACCATCGATGACTGCCAGTTCGTGCATGCCAATTAAAATGGATGAAATGAGGTTTTTATCGTAATTCCATAAGGCGTCAATAATGCCCGGGGTAAAGGTATTCAGTACCTGCTGCATTTCGCTGGCCACTTCATCCTGGGTGTGACGATACTCAAGGCTAAGCTGAACGGCGGTAACCATAACGGCCGCCATTAAATACAGCCCAAATATTCGCCTAAATAATTGCCTTGAAATAGAGCTATTAATCATAGTGGTCATACAACATTAATTGGGTGCCAGCGTTAACCTGGCTTAATAATGACAACGGCAAACGGATCCTATGAACCCTTGCTTGAAATAATGCCAAATAATTTTTCGCTAATGGCTTCGAATTGTGATTTCAATTCAGTGTCTGCCCCTGCAATTTTAAATAAATCGTCTGCACTTTTTTTAAGCAACTCTAAAAAATGATTTTCCTGTTCTTCAGATAACGCCAGTCTAGAAAATGATTCGTTAATATCCTGATTTAATTGCCCAAGCACTTCGGATGTGTCTTTATGTTTTTTATCGGCCAGTATTTCAATGTTGCTTAGGGTTTTCTCTATGTCTTCAAGAGTTTGCTTGATGCGGTTTACCACCTGCTGTTCTTTATCAAAGGCCATATTAAGGTTGTTCATGCGCGCGGTGGCCCCATTTAAAATGGAGACAATATGATCTTTTAGGCGCCCGGACAGCATGTCATCGTCGGGAAGGTTTTTAATGATCAGCGACATATTATTGCTGGTACACAATACTCGGCGCCCAAACTCCATTATTTTTTCACCACCAATGACTTCGGTCATAAGGGATATTTCCAGCGGTGCCACGGCCCGGCCCACACAAACGTTAATGGTTTCTTGCGAGCCCCTTAATTGCACACAGGCATTAAGCTGGTAGCTTTCGAAGGTGGATAAAACCAGGTTTGCCAAAGCGTCTTGGTCTTCACACTCAAAACTGCCTTCCATAAATTGCAGCACTACACCCAATTCGCCACTGTTGGACATGGCCAGAGTGGCAAAGTCGTTGGCATTTTTTAACTTGCCTTTAAATTCATCCTGCAATACCAGGTTATGTTCTATCTTGGCCACCACCTCTTGAATGTCACAAGGTTTGGTGAGGTAGTCGGCCCCGCCGGCTTCGTAACCCTTAATTTTGTCTTCAATGCTGGTATTGGCCGAGAGAAAAATTACGGGAATTTGGCTGAAGCTAAAATTATCTTTAATTTTACGGCAGCATTCATAGCCATCCATGCCGGGCATGCGTACATCCATTAATACCAGGTCAGGGGTATCGTGTTCCATCTTATCCAGAGCACCCTGCCCTGATTCAACGCAGGTAACCTTAAATTTTTCCTCCAATACCCTAAGGATCAATAAAAGATTGGCCGGTTGATCGTCCACCACCAGTATATGCACTTTAGTATCAGACATTCCTTGTCCTCCTAACCTTTACGCATAAAAAGTGCTGAGTAATGGTCGGATTGTGCGTATTTTTTCATGCTGCCTCCATAGAAAATTCATTAACGCCTTCTATACTCTAAACATTAGCACACACAAAAAGATTGGTGAGGGGGTTTGTTTGTTATGTTAAGCCCTGCCAATAGCGCCGTTAAGGATGATGTCTTGCCCAATTCAAGCAGCACCTGGAACTGGAAAGTATTGTTGGCAGACGATGATGCCCTGTTTCATAAAATAGGCCATGCCCTATTAGATGGGGTTGAATTTGATGGTCACGCCATAGAGACCTTCACCAGCCACGACTATGCCAGCACCTGTTTGTTCATCAAGGAAAACCCCGACACCGCTTTGGTGGTATTGGATGTTTTTATGGATGACGACACCACGGGTTACCGGGTGATTGAATATGTGCGTAATGAATTGCAAAACAATGAACTGCGAATTTTGCTGCACACAGGTGACGCCAACATAGAGTCGGAAGAAACGGCGCTGGAAAAATACGCCATTAGTGGCTATCTAAGCAAACTTAATGGTGACCATCAGCAACTGTTAATTAAAGCCAAGCTGGCCATACGTTCCTATCATGATATTCGGCATATCCAGCATTTAAGCCACAAGAACACCGAGCTTGAAAAAGAGGTAGAGGTGCGTATGCGCCAGCTACTGGATTTAAGCGCCAAGCTGCAAACCGAGGCCATTACCCGTAAGCAGGCGCAAGAAAGCCTTAAGGAAATGAATGACAACCTAGAGCTTGAAATTGAAAAGCGCACACTGGACGCCGAGCTCGCCAAGGAAGATGCCATAAAAGCCAGTCAGGCCAAAACCGAATTTTTGTCGCGCATGAGCCACGAGCTGCGTACGCCCCTTAATGCCATATTGGGTTTTTCACAGCTCTTATTAGCGGATAAAAAAACCCAAGCCAGCGAACGCCAGGTGGAGAGTGTTGAGCAAATAAGCATTGCCGGCAAACACTTGTTGTATTTGGTGTCGGAGATTTTGGATTTGTCGCGTATCGAGGCGGGCAAACTTAAGGTAAACATCGATGGCTTAGATGTGGTGCCCATCATCAATGATTGTGTCACCAGCATGCAGCAAACCGCCAAAGACCGTAACATTAGCCTCACCTTTAGTGAAAAAAGTGACAGCCTGTGGGTCATGGCCGACGGCATTCGTGTGAAGCAAACCGTATTAAACCTTATTAGCAATGCCATTAAATATGGCCCGTCCGACGATCAGGTAGAAATAAGCGCGGTGGCCAATGGCCAATATGTGAATGTGAAAGTAAAAGACAATGGCAAGGGGGTTAACCCCAGCATGCAGGAGTTTTTATTTAAACCGTTTGAGCGTTGTAAAAATACTGAACTGGATGTGGAGGGTACCGGCGTAGGCCTGACTATCACCAAAGAGCTCATGGAACTTATGAAAGGAAAAATTGAATATAAAAACCAACGGCCCTCGGGCTGTGAATTTACCTTATCCTATCCTAAGATTATTAATTAAGTAATTGTGTATCGTGACCAGGCGTCTTTATGAATGACATGCAGCCAAAAATATTAATAATAGACGATGACGCCGCCAGTTTGGCGCTGGTGAAGGCCGCTTTATCCCAGGGACAATACGATAATGTAGATGCCTTTTTGAATTCCACTGAAGGGCAAAAGTCATATCTTGAAAACGATTACGATATTCTCATCACCGACCTGCGCATGCCGGTACTCAGTGGTTTTGACATTATTACCGAAGTGCAAAATACCCTGAAAAATAAACCCGGCATTATTGTATTAACCGCCCAGGCAGAATCCGACAGCGCCCAACGAGCACTGGATATGGGGGCTCAAAAAGTGTTTTTTAAACCCTACAAGGTAGCCGAATTGCTGGATGCGGTTGACGGGCTATTGGCCGCTAGGATTTAAGCGAAAGGGTCCTCTAAAAAGGCAAATCGGGCAGGGGCTGCCCTCGTACGAGGCCACCCCGTGGCCGATCAACTAAACGGCCGTTAACCCCCCATCTATGGGAATCGCCGCACCATTCATATAGCTATTATAATCCGAGCATAACCACAGCATGGCATTTACAATTTCCTGCATGACGGCCAGGCGTTTCATGGGGTTGGCGGCGGCGATACGTTCTGACGATACCGGGCTGGTAGCCTCTACACTGTCCATCATGGGGCTATCCACATGGCTAGGGCACAGTGCGTTTACACGCAGGCCATAACGGCCATACTCCACGGCAGCGGAACGAGTAATGCCAATCACCGCATGTTTGGAAGCCGCATATGAGGAAAGGTTAGGGGCCGCACCCAGGCCAGCCACCGAGGACAGGTTTAAAATAACGCCGCTGCCCGCTTCCTTCATGGCGCTAATCTGGTGTTTCATGCAAGCAAACACACCCTTAATATTCACCTGATATTGTGCATCCAGTTCCTTAAGGTCTAGTAAATGGGTATGGGCCAGGGGCTGTAATATGCCAGCGTTGTTGATGGCCACATCAATTCTGTCGAAGCAGTGCAGGCATTCGTCGGTGAATGTTTTAACCTGCTCTTCATCACTCACGTCGCAGGCCATGGCCAATACGTCACAGCCCTCTTCGCGCAGTCGAGCCGCCACCGCTTCAATGTTATCTTTATTCACGTCACAGATGGCAAGGGTAGCCCCTGCCTTGGAGAAATTCTCGGCGGCTAGTTTGCCCATGCCGGAACCGGCACCGGTAATCATCACAACTTTATTGGTGTAATCGAGAACTTGCATAATCCATCCTTTTTTATTGTTGTAGATAAAAGGGCACCTCTATTAACTGTTTGTAGTCTCTGGCTTTACGTCCAGTTCACAATCAAGACGGACTTCTGAAGAAATGCTTATTGCCTTTCAAAGAAGTCCAACGCAGAGTATGGACTGGACGTAAAGCCCCGTAGGGCGAGACCTGAAGCTCACATTTACAGCGTTGCAGCTCTTGAAAATGGAATAACCATTTTACTTCGAACTGCGCCTTGTAACTGTAAGCTTCAGATCACGCAGAGGCTGCAATCAGTTAATAGAGGTGCCCTTAAGTACGCCCTGGCATGCCAGGGCGTACTTATCATATATAACACGGTTTACAGTATTATGACTCTTTGCTTTTTTGTAATCCCATAACCGCTAATGGGGTCACCAGTGCGGATACCGCATCGGCTTTTTTATTGGAAGCATTACCATCAATGGCACGTTTTTTAACACCCTGGCAAATACTGGCCAAGCGGAAAAAGCTAAAGGCCAGGTAGAAGTTCCAGTTTGGAATCTCGGTTAAACCCATGCGTTCACAATAGCTTTTAACATACTCTTCTTCGGTGGGAATGCCCAGTTCATCGCGGTTAAGCCCTGCCAAGCCTGGTAATTGTCCGGATGCCGGGAAATACCACTGCATGCACTGGTAAGCCAGATCGGCAAACGGGTGACCCAGGGTAGAGAGTTCCCAATCCACTACCGCCAATATTTTAGGCTCGGTAGGGTGAAAGATCATGTTGTCCAGGCGAAAATCCCCATGAGCCAAACTCACCAAACCATCGTCGGCAGGGATGTTGTTAGGCAACCATTCCATTAAGGCTTCCATGGCCGGCTCGTCTCCGGTTTGGGCGGCCTTGTATTGCTTGGTCCAGCGACCAATTTGACGCTCATAGAAGTTACCGGGCTTGCCAAAGTTTTCCAGGCCAGCTTTTTTAATGTCCACGCTGTGCATGGCGGCCAGTACTCGGTTCATTTCCTGGTAAATGCCGGTGCGCTCTGCTTTATCCACTTCCGGCAAGGCAGCATTCCAAAAGATGCGACCATCAATGAATTCCATTATGTAAAACATAGAGCCAATCACGCTGTCGTCTTCACACAGGTGAATGGCACGGGCCACCGGTACTTCGGTATCTTTTAGTGCAGTCATGGCCATAAATTCACGGTCCACCGCATGGGCCGAGGGTAATAATTTACCCGGTGGCTTGCGGCGCAATACATAACGGCCACTGGGTGAATCGATTTGAAACGTAGGGTTCGACTGCCCACCTGCAAATTTTTTGGCGGTTAACGGGCCTTTAAATTCGGCCACGTGCTGTTCTAGGTACTGGGCGAGCTTTTGCTCGTCCAGAGTGTCAACATTACTCATATTATTCTCCAGACTGAAATCAAAATGCTCAGATTTATTGTGCGTGTTCTTTAACCAACATTTTACCCAGTTGTGACATATGCACCTGATCCGGACCATCGGCCAGGCGAATCATGCGAGCGTAGGCAAAACCTCTTGGCAAAAATGAATCCTGGCTCAAGCCCATGGCGCCGTGTACTTGCATGGCACGATCGATCACTGCGGTGGCCATGCTTGGAGCGATGATTTTAATTTGTGAGATAATTTGCTTGGCGGCCTTATTGCCATATTTGTCCATGGCGTCGGCGGCTTTAAGCGTTAGCAAACGGGCCTGCTCAATCTCGCAAGAAGACTTGGCAATGTCTTCACGTATGGAACCTTGATCGGATAACTTGCGACCAAACGCCACACGGCTGTCGGCACGTTGACACATAACTTCCAGGGCACGTTGCGCCTGACCAATTAAACGCATGCAGTGGTGAATACGGCCAGGTCCTAAACGACCTTGGGCAATTTCAAAACCACGACCCTCGCCTAAAATAATGTTTTCTGCTGGCACGCGTACGTTGTCAAAAATAATATCGGCATGGCCTTCTGGCGCATCGTCCCAACCCATTACTTCCATGGGGCGCACAATCGTCACACCCTTAGTATCCATGGGCACTAAAATTTGTGACTGTTGAATATGACGGTTAGGATTTTGGGCGTCGGTTTTACCCATCACAATCATGATTTTACAATGTTCGTTCATGGCGCCCGAGATATACCATTTACGACCATTAATCACGTACTCGTCACCGTCACGCACGATAGAGGTTTCGATGTTAGTGGCATCACTTGACGCCACTTCTGGTTCGGTCATGGCAAAGGCTGAACGAATTTCGCCGTTTAAAAGCGGAGTTAACCATTTTGCTTTTTGTTCTTCGCTTGCGTACTGGGCAAACACTTCCATGTTGCCGGTGTCGGGGGCGCTGCAATTAAAAACTTCAGATGACCATAAAACACGGCCCATAATCTCCGCTAGCGGTGCGTATTCTAGGTTGTTAAGACCAGCACCGTGCTCTGCGTCAGGCAAAAACAGATTCCACAAACCGGCGGCTTTGGCTTTAGGTTTAAGTTCTTCGATAACCGGGTGGGAGCCCCAACGATTTTCGGTAGTGCTTAAATGATCGTTAAACTCTTGTTCCCGTGGATAAATATGTTCATCCATGAAAGCTTCAAGCTTGGCAATAAGTTCTTGTACTTTTGGGCTGTATTCAAAGTTCATGATGGTATCCT
>Ga0209825_1000528_pt1 | contig 27011 bp, 23 predicted proteins | sample EN8Hudsemesocosm_FD_184631 | JGI IMG/M metagenome (GOLD analysis project Ga0209825, IMG submission 184631) | Methane-oxidizing microbial communities from mesocosms in the Hudson Canyon - EN8B Hudson Canyon (SPAdes) (version 2) | ecosystem: Environmental > Aquatic > Marine > Cold seeps | place...
ATGATTAATCCTTGGTAACTCGTTCAACTTCTTCAAGGCTAGTGACACCTTGAATAGCTTTTAATAGTGCAGATTTTCTTAAATTATTGAAACCTTCTATATCTGCTTGTTTGGCAATATCTAATGACGTTGCTTCATTCATTATCAACTGTGAAATTGTAGGGGTGATTTTTACAACTTCATAAATACCCACTCTTCCTTTATAACCTTTAGAGCATTTATCACAACCTTTTGGCTTGTAAATCGTAATGCCTTCATCCACTTGCGCCTGGGTAAAGCCTTCCTTTAAAAGTGTATCATTTGGAATGTTTGCAGGCTCTTTGCAATTACTGCATAGGCGTCTAGCCAGTCGTTGGGCAATAATCAAACTAACTGATGTAGCAATATTGAAAGCAGGCACGCCCATATTCATCATGCGGGTTAAGGTTTCTGGTGCACTATTGGTGTGCAGTGTAGAAAGTACCATGTGACCTGTTTGGGCAGCCTTAATTGCAATTGAGGCCGTTTCTAAATCACGAATCTCCCCAACCATGATAACGTCAGGGTCTTGGCGCAAAAAGGAACGTAATGCTTCTGGAAAACCTAGGCCTACCTTTACACTTACGTTAACTTGGTTGATGCCTTCTAAGTTTATCTCGACAGGATCTTCAGCGGTAGAGATGTTAGTTTCAGGTGTGTTTAATATATTTAAACCTGTATAAAGTGATACTGTTTTACCACTACCTGTTGGTCCTGTGACGAGAATCATACCTTGAGGTTGATGCAGTGCTTCAAGGTACATTTCTTTTTGTATCTCCTCATAACCTAATGCATCAATACCCATTTTTGCACTGCTTGGGTCAAGAATACGCAAAACAATCTTTTCACCCCAAAGTGTAGGAAGTGTATTTACCCGAAAGTCAATGGACTTAGTCTTAGATAATTTAAGTTTAATTCGCCCATCTTGGGGGATTCGTCGCTCAGAGATGTCTAATTGAGACATAACCTTTAAGCGTGCTGAAATTTTAGGCGCAAGTTTAACCGAAGGTTTTGAGACTTCATGCAAAATACCGTCGGTACGATATCGAACCCGATAAGTTTTCTCATAAGGTTCGAAGTGTAAATCTGAAGCGCCGCCTTTAATTGCATCAAGCAACATTTTATTTACATATTTAACGATCGGCGCATCGTCTATTTCATTCGCCGCGCCGTCATTGTCTTTTTCATCTGGGTTTTCAACATCCAGATCATCAAGATCTGAGTCGTCTAAATCCCCCATCGTGGTGTCTTGAGCTTCGAGATACTTATCGATAGAGGTGCTTAATTTATCGTCTTCAACTAATACGGTATCCACACTTAAGCCCGTATGAAACTTAATTTCATCTTGAGCTAAAATATTTGTTGGATCAGATACAGCGATAAATAGACGGTTACCACGAACGAATAAAGGAAGCGCGTGATGTTTACGGACTAGTTTCTCGTCAACTAGCTTTTCGGGGAGCGATTCCGTCATGAAAGCGCTGAGATCCATAACAGGCATGCCAAATTCTTGCGCAGCTGAAAAGGCTAAATCATGAGCTTTTGCAATGCTACTTGATACCAGGTGAGTAATGAGCGATATACGATTGTCTTGCGCATGTGCTTGCGCTGTCTTAGCCGTATCTTCATCTAACAGCTGATCGTGCACAAACTTGCGTGCTAATCCTGTTAATGTAATATTGTCTTGTGATGCCATTGAATGTCTTTCAGTTTAGTGACTGTGTATATTCTTGTGCTTCTATCTAAATATAGAGGAATGCTTGTGTAGTAAGTTGCGTCTTTATATGCGTAATATAAAGAGTGTAGTGTAAGTTCCAGAATTTAAAAGTTTGAACAAGTTTATGTACGAAAGTGACAAAGAATGTCACCTTATGACTTTGTGTGCAAGTAAATACCTATATGAAGAAAACTATAAGTTATATGAATAAAGAATGCTAAGTCTATGAAAATTAAAATAATAAAAAAAATTAATTGCACTTGGCACAAGCTCTGCTATTGTTTAAGTCAGACACGCTTACTAGCAGTAGACGAAGCGGTCATACTTTTTTAAACTGGAGAATTAATAATGAAGAATATGCAAACTAAGCAATCAGGTTTTACCTTAATTGAATTAATGATCGTTGTTGCGATTATCGGTATTCTGGCAGCCGTCGCAATTCCTGCTTATCAGGATTATATCGGCCGAGCACAAATGGCTGAGCCAATTTCGTTTGGTGGTGCTGCGAAAACACCAATTGAAGAATTTGTTGCGACAAATGGTCGATTTCCTATTGATACATCTTTGTCTCAGCTAATTGATATTAATCGTGCTTCATCAATATTTACTATAACTAGTGCTGAGGGTGGTAACGGGGACGGCGATGGATCGTTTACATTCACATTGTCTCCAACAGGATTAAATGCTGGTCTTATTAATCAGACTGTTATCTTTACAAGGTCTTCTACTGGCGTATGGGTTTGTACCTCTACTGCATTAGACAAATTAACGCCAAGTGGTTGTACTGGAGCTTAATTAATCTCAGTTAAAGATGTACTTATATAGTAAAAGGCCACCTAGTGGCCTTTTTTATTTGCGTGTCATTTAGGGGTTCGTATGAGTTAAGTCTTTGACGTGTGCTCTTAATGAACCGTAAATATTATAGCTAATCAATAGCTACTCTGATTAATGATAAGGTGGAAGTAGTGAAATTTTCTAGCTTGGTGGGATGGCCAATAATTCTTTTACTAGTAGGTTTAATTAATTTATCAGCGGTAAGTGGCCCATTTTTATTTGATGACTTTTCGAACTTAGATGGTTTACAAAGTATAAACCAAGGAACTAAAACAGCCATTGATTTTGTCTTGGAAGGGCGTTCTGGCCCAACAGGCAGACCGGTATCTCTGGCAACATTTCTTTGGCCGGCTGAAGATTTTCCTGATGAGCCGTTATTCTTTAAATTAACTAATTTGATTATCCATCTATTGAATGCGTTGTTAGTCTACGGCATCGCAAGTGTGCTTTTGCTCTCTGTTGGTCTAAATCATTCTCAAGCAAAGGTCGCTGGTCTTGTAGCCATGTTCATTTGGGGGGTGCACCCTATTAATCAGTCCGCTGTTTTTCTTGTGATCCAGCGAATGACGATTTTAATGACATTTTTTTCATTGTCAGCAATTTACCTATTTCTGAAGTATAGAGGTGACCTTAAAGACCCGCTGAGCTTAAGGTCAATAGGGGTCGTTTTAGGTATAGGTATTCTCGGCATATTTTCCCTTTTGTCGAAAGAGGCAGGGGTGATTCTCCCACTATATTTGCTCGTTTTACACACTACTATTTTTTCGAATAACAGGAATGAAGTCTCAATGGATAATAGGCCAATATCTCGCGTTATGAGCTGGCTAGTTATATATATACCTTCTCTAACTGTTGTACTGGCATTTTTTTATTGGGTTGTATTTCGTACTAACCCTGAATTCACTAACCGTGACTTTAATATGATTGAGCGTTTACTAACGGAACCAAGAGTTATCGTAGATTATTTGTCTCAAATTTTTATACCTCGTTTGAGTGGCTCTGGTCTGTTTCATGATGATTATGTTATTTCTAGATCCTTATGGGATCCATTAAGTACTATATTCTCAATAGCTGCGATATTCTTATCTACGTTATTGGTTATTTTGAAACGTAAATCCTGGAAAGTAGCTTCATTTACAGTACTTTTTTATCTTGTAGGTCATTTTATTGAGTCTAGTTTCCTGAATTTAGAGTTGTATTTTGAGCATAGAAACTACCTTCCTACTGTCGGATTGGCGATTGGCGCAGGGTACGGAGTTGTGAAATTAAGTGCCAAGTATAGACCTTTCTTGGCGATTTACGGGGTATTGATTGCGTTTCTTGGTTTTGTCAACGCGCACTCATGGAGTGGGCTAGATAAAATTGCACTCTTGTCAGCGACCGAAAACCCTACATCAGTGAGGGCACAAGTTTTATTGGCAAGGTATTGGGGTGGGGTAGGCAACTATAAGAATGCAACTGAATCAATTGAGGCCGCGATTAAATTAGCGCCTTTCGACGGGACATCATATCTACAATTAGCTGCGCATAAATGTCTCAGAGATAGTACGCTAGGAGATGATGGTTTGAATGTCATTGTCCAAAATATTGAAAGGGCTAAATATTTCAATTTGGGTATGTCAAATGCGGCGGGGCTGATGGTCGATTTGTTGAAATATGAAGCCTGTGAGGGATATTCCGCGAAAGAATTAATTAGTCTTTATAATACTATTTTAGGTTCAGGAGTGCTGACGGGGCGTACAAGTAGGTACAATTTATCTTATCAAATTTCTCAGTTGTACCAAATTGATCGAGACTTTTCAGGTTATATGAATGCATTGGAAAAAAGCTATCTTATTTATCCAAATTTGCAGATAATTAATCTACAATTAACTACGTTGTTCGCAAATGGGCTTCATAGAGAGGCGCCTCTCTACATCGAAAACGGAAGAAATTTAATAAATGTAGGGCGTGAGTCTTCTGTTGAAGTACAGCGTTTTATACAGCTAAAAGAAGATTACGGGAAATACCCGAAATTATCAAAACAAGAAATGTAAGTAATTGATATTTGTGTATAGAATTCATCGTTTGGAGCCATCTAACAGTCGTTTATATCATCAACTGTATGGTTATAATAATCACTTAAATAAAGTAAATTATACTCAATGCTAGATCAAATAAATTTCAGTGACGTGTCTGTTGTTATACCTTCAAAAAATGAGGCCAAAGCATTGGTTAAGCTGCTGCCTGAATTGAGGGGAAAATTTCCTGATGTTGAAATTATTATAGTTAATGATGGTTCGACAGATAATACATCAGAATTGTGTGCATTAAACAATGTAAGAGAAATTTTTCAGCCATATTCTAAAGGAAATGGCGCTGCAATTAAGGCGGGGGCAAGATTAGCTACAGGGGAAATATTAGTATTTATGGATGCAGATGGGCAACATCAGCCAGATGATATCTCTCGGTTATTAGAAAAACTTAATGCCGGCTATGATATGGTAGTTGGGGCAAGAGATGCAAAATCTCAAGCGAGCATGGGTAGACTAATTGCAAATACTATTTATAACAAACTATCAAGTTGGGTTGTAGACCAGAAAATACCAGATTTAACCTCTGGATTTCGTGCGGTTCGTGCTGACAAGTTTAGACAGTTTTTATATCTATTGCCTAACGGTTTTTCATATCCAACTACTTCAACAATGGCTTTTTTTCGTGCGGGTTTAAGCGTTGGTTATATATCAATAACTGCGTTGCAAAGGGAAGGGCAGAGTCATATTAACTATCTTAAAGATGGGATGAGATTTCTACTAATTATTTTCAAAGTAGCTAGCCTTTATTCTCCGTTGAAATTATTTACACCTATAAGTATGGCTTTCTTCTTTCTTGGTTTGATTAGATATATCTATACATATCTTGAAAGTTCAACTTTTACAAACATGTCTGCATTGTTATTTGTTACTTCTGTTCTGATTTTTCTGATTGGGATAGTTTCAGAACAGATTACCGTTTTGATGTATCAGAGAGCTTCAGGTGAAAGGAAATCTGACAGGGATGAAGTAGCAGATTAATGAACATATTGTTGGTTTCAACTTCATACCCTCTGAGGCCAGAATCTTCTAGTGGGATTTTTGTTAAAAGGCTAAAACAGTCACTTGAAAAAATATCTCATGTTGAGGTGGTCTGCCCTGACGATTCCATCGCTGATGAGAGTGAGTGTGAAATTCATCGAAGTCGATATTCATTAAAAAAATGGCAGGTTCTAGCGCATCAACCTGGAGGAATTCCAGCGGCTATTAGGCGAGATCCTCGTTTTTTTTTAGTTGTTCCATTTTTGATCATCTCAATGATGCTATCAATTAGTCGATTTGCACGCGGTAAAGATCTTATTTTTGCAAACTGGGCGATCAATGCGATCATTGCTTGGTTGCCTTCGATGGTTTTTCGTAAGCCTATAGTTACTACGTTTAGAGGGGAGGATGTACGTAACTTAGATAAAAATCTTCAGGCCTGCATTGTGTGGTTAGCGCTACGGAGCAGCGACGCCGTAGTATTAGTCAGTAGTGATATGAAAACGCTGTTAGTGAATCGTTTTCCTCGCTTCAAAGATAAACTGTTTGTGATACCTAATGGTGTAGAGAATGAATTGTTGGAAGCGGATATCGCTGCGGGATCTCCTTCAAAGAACGTCATTAATATCCTCACAGTTGCCAGTTTAATACCAAGAAAAGACATATCAACATTGATGAAGGCGGTAGCTTGCGTCAATAACAATGATGGAATAAAAATAAATATTAAATTGAATATTGTGGGCGATGGCGAATTGAGAGCTGCTTTAGAGGCTCAGTCTCATTCCGAAGGCATTGCTAGTATAGTAGACTTTCACGGAATGCTAAGCCCTGATCAAGTTGGTGGGCTGTATTCAGAGTCTCAGGTGTTTGTATTACCTAGCCTTTTTGAAGGAAGGCCAAATGTAGTGGTCGAGGCTATGGCCGCGGGGTGTACTATTCTAGTGAGTGATATTAATGGGAACAATGAGCTAATCAATCATGATAAAAATGGGCTGGCATTTTCTGTAGGTGACTATAAACAATTAGCGAGACATATTGAAAGAGTGGTTACCGACACGCAATTAAGAATAAGGCTAGGGCAAGCTGCGCGACAATATGTGGTTGGACATCGTTTGTCATGGGATGGCTGTGCAGGTGGTTATTTTGACTTGTTTGGAATGCTTTTAAAGCAGAGAAATTAAGCGATATGTATCAAACATCTGATCAAAAACCTACACGTGTTTATTGGTTAACAGGATCCCCATTATGTGCGGGGTAGCGATGTTATATTCCCCATCTTCAACGCATGGTAATCTGCGCTCTCGCATGGAAATTGCACTTAATAAAATAGAACATAGAGGCCCAGATGAAGGTGCAATTTGGCAATCAGAACAATCTATAATTGGTCATCGACGACTGTCAATTATTGACCTTTCGGATAGCCATCAACCAATGCAATGTCCAAACTCTCGTTATGTTTTAGCCTTTAATGGAGAGATATACAATTATCAAGTATTAAGAAAGTCATTGATACAACGTTGGTGCTTTAAAACGAGCGGAGATACGGAGGTTCTGTTAGCTGGATTACTGCTTGAAGGTGTTGATTTTCTTAAGAAAATAAATGGTATGTGGGCATTTGTTCTATGGGATAGTCAATCACAAGAGCTACTTTTTTCACGGGACAGGTTTGGAAAAAAGCCTCTTTTCTTTGCGGACTTTGGTAAAGAACTCATTGTAGCATCAGAGATTGCCGCGCTTAGGGGTTTAGCGGGCCAAAACAGACTGACAGAAGATATTGATAGTGCTGCTGACTATTTTCGCAGTGGTTTGTGTTTGCCAGGAAACACAATATATCAGCAGGCTAAAGAAATTTTACCCGGGCATTTTGCGCGTTGGAAACCAGGGCAAGAAGTTAAACAAGAGCCTTATTGGCAATTGTCATTAGATCCGTATACCGGGACTGTTGAAGATGCAGGCGAAGAGTTAAAAAGTCTTTTGAAAAATTCTGTCTCCTCTAGATTGGTCGCAGATGTCGAGGTAGGGGCATTTCTTTCAGGCGGTATTGATTCTTCTTTGCTGGCTTCGATTCTTGTAAAAGACTATGGCGTAAAGCTTAAAACATTCACTATTGGGTTTACGGACTCCCGCTATGACGAAAGTGGCTACGCTGAACAAGTAGCACGTTGGCTAGGAACCGATCATTACGTTGAAACTATTAGTTCTCTCGATGTATCAATACTAGAAAAACTAGTTTCTAAAAATATAGGGCAGCCCTTTTCAGACCCTTCCTTGTTGCCGACTGCGCTAGTTTCAGAAGCTGCTGCTAAGCATGTGAAAGTCGCCCTCAGTGGTGATGGTGCAGATGAAATATTCTGCGGCTACCAACGTTACCAGGCAATGCTATTGTTCCAATGGTATTTTTACGTGCCAAAAAAACTGCGTGCGGTCGTATCCAGACTGATAAATTCGCTTCCTAGTTCAACATCACATCACAGCAGAAGCATACTAAAAAAAGCTCAGTTATTTGTTGATTTAGCTCAGCGTCAGCAAGAGAATCCCGAATTTGGTCCTCCTCGTTTAGCATCAAAATCTTTATTGTCTAAACTTGCTCCAGAACTTTCATTGAGAGGACATTCACTACCACATATTGCAACGGCGTTAAATGAAGATGATGTTTATCAAATGATGCTGAATGATATGAGTGTTTACTTGCCTCAAGATATTCTGGTTAAAGTCGATAGAGCTAGTATGGCATCTTCATTGGAAGTTAGATCCCCATTTCTTGATCATGAAATAGCGCAATTTGCATTTTCGCTACCAAGACATTGGCACAGGTCAGGCATAGTAGGAAAAAGAATGTTACGTTCAACATTTAGCAACTACTTACCTAAGGATGTATGGCAACGTAGAAAACAAGGGTTCTCAGTGCCTATTTCTGACTGGTTTATCGGGGTTTTAGGAGACCGATTGATTGAATTGCTGCGTATTACAGATGGCCTGTTTTTGGATAAGTCGTTTGTTATTAAATTGCTTTCAATGCATCGTGCTAAAAAAGCAGATTATTCTTCTGTGCTGTGGGCTGTTTATATTTACATGATTTGGCGGCAGCAAGCATGGGATTGATACAAATAGAAGAATAAGTGAGAGTAGAGTGCAAAAAGTTATTATATTGGGAGTAAATTTTTATTGAATAACTTTCTAAATAGAAAGTCTGAACCAAATCTCTTTGAGATATCAAAATAAATGGTATTACAAAATATAAAAAAAATCGCATTCTTTCTTCCTGATCTCCGAACTGGAGGGGCCGAAAGAGTATTTGTTCAGTTGGCAAATAGCCTGAGTGACCAAGGATATTCTGTGGATTTATTAGTTGCACAGAATGAAGGGGATTTATTTTCTTTGGTTAATAGTAATATTCAAATTTTAGCTTTCAGCCAAGCCAAAAAAACTAAGCTATCGTTATTGCTCTCTTCACTTACTGGGCTCTATCGTTATATCAAACATAATAAGCCTGATGTTGTATTTTCTACTATCACGGGAGCTAATTTGGTGACAGCCTTCATTAAGCTTCTATTACCAAAGCGGAGTACAAAATTTATTTTGCGTGAGGCTAGCTCCGTTCACAATAGTGGATTAGCCTATCGCTGTCTTAGTCGAATGTTATACCCCCAGTCTGATGGAGTTATAGCTGGTTCAAATGGCGTAATGGAAGACTTGGTCAGGTATTATCGGGTCAGTAAAACTAAGGCGTTTTTTATTCGTAATCCATTAGATATCACGCTGATCAGAAGGCAGGCAAAAGAAAAAGTGGTGCACCCATGGTTATTGAATAATGATGGTTCATTGATAGTGAGTGTAGGGCGTTTAACTGCAGCAAAAGATTTCGTCACTTTGATAAAAGCATTTAAATTAATAAGAGATGAAAGAGCGTCTAAACTGATTATTATTGGTGAAGGTGAGTGCAGGGAGACGCTGGAAGAGAAAGTTACAGAATTGGGTTTGCAGAAATATGTGGATTTTCTTGGCTTTCAAGAAAATCCTTATCCATTTGTATTAAGGGCTGATTTATTTGTTTTGTCTTCTCAGTGGGAAGGCTTTCCGAATGTTATCCTTGAGGCACTTGCCCTAGGTCGAAATGTAGTCTCTACAGATTGTCATGCTGGGCCTGCAGAAATTCTTTCTGGTATTGGCGGGTGTAATTTGGTACCTGTTGGTGATCCTGAGAAATTATCAAATGCAATTTTAGAAAAACTCAACGAAAAACTTGATACGCGAGAAGCTGATGACAGATTACAGGAGTATGACATAAAAACTGTATCGCAGCGGTATATTGAGTTGATGGACAGTATTTAGTTTTAGAGTTTACAGTCTACTAAAGATAAAGAAGTGGTGAAGATACGATGACATATATTATCGCGGAAATAGGTCAAGCACATGATGGCAGTTTAGGTGTTCTACACTCATATATTGATGCGGTAGCTGATACTGGTGTTGATGCTATCAAATTTCAAACGCATATAGCAGAAGCTGAAAGTAGTGCATTAGAAGGTTTTAGAATTAACTTTTCTTATGAAGATAAAACGCGTTTCGATTATTGGAAAAGAATGTCATTTAACTTTTCTCAATGGCAAGAAATAAAAGCACATTGTGATCGTGTTGGGCTAGACTTTCTTAGTACACCATTCTCTAATCAAGCCGTAGAATGGTTAGCGTCACTTGATATGAAAATGTTCAAAGTGGGGTCAGGAGATGTCTCTAACTATTTGATGCTCGATAAAATCGGGAAAACGAAGAAACCGATCATACTGTCAAGCGGTCTTAGCAGCTTGGGCGATATTCAAGGTTCTTTAGAGTTTCTTTCTCGTTATGAAAATGACGTCGCTGTACTTCAATGTACGACCAAATACCCGACAGCGTTCGAGGATGTTGGTTTAAACGTGATGACAGATATTCGAAAACGCTTTAATGTAAAAACAGGTCTTTCCGATCATTCAGGGTCTATTTTTCCAGCGTTGGCTGCAGCCTCCTTAGGCGCGGATTTTATTGAAGTTCACACTGTATTCGATCGTAGAATGTTTGGGCCTGATTCAACTTCCTCACTCACAATAGATGAACTTAAACAGATGGTGACTGGGGTTAGAAGTGTAGAGAAAATGCTTTCGGTTACTATTGATAAGTCACTCCCATTGATAGAGCCAAGTCTGAAAACGCTATTCGGGAAAACGTTGTGTATCAACAAAAATAAAAGAGCCGGTTCAATCATTACAATTGATGATTTGGATGGGAAAAAACCAGCCGGTCAAGGTGTGGCTGTCACTGAGTTTGATAAAGTTGTAGGCAAAACATTAACTCGTGAAATTCAACAATGGGAATTTATTCAAGAAGCTGACTATGAATAAGAAAAAAATCTGCGTAGTGGTAGCAAGTCGTGCAAACTACGGGCGCGTAAAATATTTAATGAAGGCCATTCAAGCGCATGACGAACTGGAACTTCAGCTAATAGTTGGTGCATCTACCTTGTTAGCTAGATTTGGTAAGGCGATAGATGTTATCAAAGAAGATGGTTTTACGCCTGATCGATCTATTCATTATGTCGTTGAAGGAGAAACCTTGTTGACGCAAGCCAAGTCAACTGGCATTGGCATTGTTGAATTATCCACGGCGTTTGATGACCTAAAACCTGATGCTGTGGTGACAGTGGCCGACCGATTTGAGACTAATGCGACCGCGGTGGCCGCTACTTATTTGAACATCCCCCTTATTCACTTACAAGGTGGGGAAGTCAGTGGCAACATCGATGACCGTGTTCGGCACGCGATTACAAAGCTGGCAGATTTTCATTTTGTTGCCTCAGAAGCGTCACGTAAAAGAGTTATCCGAATGGGAGAAGAACCAGAAACCGTTTTTAATTATGGTTGCCCTTCTATGGACGTACTGGTTTATGACTCTTTGGAAATTAACAATGAGGGGATGAATCGTTATACCGGCGTAGGAAGCCCAATTGACTGGGAAAAAGACTATATACTGATGGTGCAACACCCTGTAACAACGAGTTATGGCGAGGGTTTTTTTCAAGTTAATCAAACGCTTGAAGCCCTAAGTCTATTGCCTGATATGCAAAAAATAGTGCTATGGCCCAATGTTGATGCGGGAAGTGATGATGTTTCTAAAGGGCTTAGGGTGTTCAGAGAAGAGGCGCGAGATAAAAACTTTCGATTTTTTAAGAATTTTTCACCAGAGGACTATGCTCGGATTGTCGCAAACGCTAAATGTTGTGTAGGAAATTCATCCTCATTTATTAGGGAGGGTTGTTTTTTAGGGGTGCCGTCTGTAATTATTGGTGATCGACAAGAGGGGAGAGAGCATGGCAAGAATGTGATTCATGCTGACTACGATGCGAATGATATTTTTGATAAAGTTAGTGAGCAACTCGAGCATGGAAATTATGAACATGATCCATTATTTGGCAGCGGTAATACGGGCACCGCAATCGCCGATGAGCTAGCTAGAATTGACTTGAAACGACTTAAGCGACTTACGTTTTGAAAGTGAGGCTATACCCATGAGTGTACTTGCAATTATTCCTGCACGAGGTGGCTCAAAAGGAGTGCCCAGAAAAAACCTAAAGCTATTGGGTAATAAACCGTTGATTGCGCATACCATTGAGACAGCGCTCAAATGTGAAGCCATTACTCATTTAATAACGACATCGGATGACGATGAAATTTTGCAGCTTGCTGAGTCTTATGGATCTATGATCATAAAACGTCCGCCTGAATTAGCGATGGATGAAACGAAAATGCCGCCGGTAGTTACTCACGTTATTGAGAGTATGCGCGAACAATCTGTTGAATATGAAACCATAATTTTACTTCAGCCAACTTGTCCATTCAGGCTTGCAGAGGATATTGATGAGGCCTTAGGTATGATTGAAAATGGTCATACAGACTCAGTTATTAGCGTCTGTGAAGTAGGTGATCATCATCCAGCCAGAATGTATCAAATAAATGAGGGTGGCCTAAACGCGTTCATGCCTGAATGGGAGAAAGAAAATAGGCAGAACTTACCTAATTTGTATCATCGCAATGGCGTAATTTACGCATTAAAACGCGCTTTGTTTGAAGAGAAACAAACGTTCTTTATCGATAATAGCAAACCGCTGGTTATTCCTAGTGAGCGGGCTATTAATATTGATGAGCCGTTTGATTTCACCATTGCAGAACTGTTAGCGAATAAACACTCATGAATATTCTTAATGTGGATCCGTATTGCTACTCGGAGAAAGCCCGACAAGCGCTTGAATCATTCGGTAATGTGGAAGAGATAGTCTATAATCGATCGCAACTGATGGAAAAGTTGCATAATGTTGAAGTGCTTATCTTACGCTTTTCCCATCATATTGACCGGGAGGTATTGGACAATGCTCCACTGCTTAAGGTGATTGCGACCAATGCTACCGGCACAGACCATATTGATCTAGAGTACGCCGAAAAGAAAGGCGTTGAGGTAATTTCCTTAAAAGGAGAGTATGAGTTTCTTAGAAATATCCACGCAACAGCGGAACTCACGTGGGGGTTGATTCTAGCAGGTATCCGAAAAATCCCAACGGCATTTGAATCAGTCAAAGAACGAGAGTGGGATCGTAATCGATTTCTCGGAAATGAGCTCTTCGGTCAACGGTTGGGAATTGTTGGTTTAGGGCGTATCGGTGAGAAAATCGCAATCTATGCACAGGCTTTTGGTATGGATGTTATTGCGTATGACGTGATACCTGATAAAGCCTTAAAGCACCCTTTTGTGACCATGTGCAGCTCGCTTTCAGAATGTATTGAGCAAAGCGATATTCTCTCCATTCATGTACCGCTAAATGATCATACAAACAAACTCATAGGTAAAAAAGAATTATCATTAATGAAGAAAAACAGCTTTTTGGTTAATACTTCACGCGGTGCCATTGTCGATGATGAAGTATTGTTAGAGGCTTTAACAACAAACCAAATTGCGGGTGCAGCTCTGGATGTGCTTGAGGGGGAAGGGCTTGATGGATTTATTTATGCGAACAGCTTGGTGGGTTATGCGAGCGGTCATGACAATTTACTCATCACGCCTCACATAGGGGGGGTAACTTTTCAGTCTTGGGAAAAAACGGAACTATTTATTGCAGAGAAAGTGAAACAGTATTTGCAATATGGACGAGATAAAGCCGAATGAGTTTGGATAAACATACACAGAATGAAACCTGTTTGGTTTGCGGCGCTGCCAACTTAGAGAAAATAGCCCCCATTTTTTCGAGATACCAGATAAAAAAGATTATGCATGTGGGGATTTGTTCGCAATGTGGGCATGTTCAATTGTTCCCACTTCCCAAGCCAGAAGAGGTTATTTTTTTCAACGATGTTTTTTTAGGCAGGAAGTATTCACCTACTAAATTGGAGAATAAGAACCATAAACTGAAACTCAAGTTACTTAAAGAAAGAATTGATAATCTCGTCAGACCAGAAATGAAAGTACTTGATATAGGTGCTGGAGAGGGTTGGACAATGGATTACTTTCAAGCACAACAATGCGACTACTTTGCAATTGAAGCCATCGACGGACTCCGCCAGTCTTTGGAAGGTCGAGGCGCCAAAGTTATTGGTAGCTCGGTTTATGCTAATGTCAGTGAATATCATGGCACTTTTGATTTAATTATTTTTCGCCATATTTTGGAGCATCTAACTGAACCTAGAGTTGCTCTTAGGCAGATAGAGCAACTGCTTCGCCCAGATGGCATGCTTTATCTCGCATTACCCAATGGCCAAAAACCAGAAATTCGTAAAGGCGTACTGACAAGTTTCTTTCGTCCAGTGCATGTTTCCTATTTTCATAAAGGCAATGTTCAGCGATTAGGGGAGCAAGTCGGTCTTCAAACGAAAAGCTTAATCGCTGATAGAGAAATAGTTGCGATTATGGAGAAAAAAACGGGTAGCGTGATGAAGGAAAAAGAGTGTAATTACTATATCGATATGAATCGGGTGGTGAAACATGCCAGAAAAAAAGCTATCGTTATTGATTTAAAAAATTTACTTAAAATAGTGATACACCGACTATTTCTCGCGAACAGATAATGTTCTTTATATTTTTGAACTCCAAGAATAATAGTAGCAATGAAAAATGAAATAAAAAATGCGTTAACAGCGCTATTAGGTCATCAGACTTATGGAAAGTTGGACCTTTGGCTGAAAATCCTGCGCGTTTACTTGAATCGACTTCTTTCAGCAAAAAAAAATATAAATTTGCATCCATCCATTGAGCACATGAGTGGTCAATACATTCAGCTTCAAGTAAATAATGCTGAAGTATTTTTTGGTTATTATGACCATTCTCCTATTTCAGCTAGCGGTAAGCTTTGTCTAGCGATGAAAATAGATTCACCTAACAAAGTGAATATGTTTAATAAAGATAGTTTACTAGAGAGTCGCGCAGATATTGGTTATTTTGACTTGGAAGATCTGGAATCTGGTTTTCATAAGATTGGCGAGACGCCGACCTGGTGCTGGCAACAAGGGGCAAGACTTAGATGGTATCCGGAGGGTAGCAATCAGTTGATCTACAATTGCATTATAGGGGAGGCTTATGGCGCCGTTATTCAGGAACTTGGAGGTGAAGTTGTAAAGCACTTGAAGCGCCCTATTTATGATCTTAATAAGGCTGGAAATAAAGCCTTATCATTGAACTTCTCCCGCTTACAACGTTTACGTCCCGGCTACGGCTACAGTTCACTTTCGGATACGACATTAACTCAATTGTGTCCTGCTAATGATGGTGTATGGCTCTATGACATTGAAAATGAAGAGAGCCACTTGCTCTTTAGTTTAGAATTCTTGGCAGAGTTTAATTCAAACGCCACTATGAACGGAGCAGAACATTATATTAATCACCTGTCTTGGAATTTATCGGGTGATCATTTTCTGTTTTTTCACATTTGGTGTAATAAAGGCAAACGCTATACCCGAGTGCTAGCGTGTGATGCCGATGGTGGCGGTTTGGCTGTTTTAATCGCTGGCAGTGCATCTCACTATTGCTGGTTGTCTGATACAGACGTTATGGTGGTTACAACTGTTGATGGTCACCTATCCTATAAAAAATTCGATATTATCAATGGAGGGCATAGTTCATTGGCGTTATGGATGCCTTCGGAGGATGGTCACCCGTCAGTATTGTCTGACCGTTATATCGTTACAGATACTTACCCCGATAAATATGGTCAGCAACATCTTCTTTTATGTGATTCGAAGAGCAATCAAATAACGACTATTGGAAGTTTTTATGCTTCACCTTTAACGCAGGGAGAGGCTCGTTGCGATCTGCATCCCCGGTCAGCCCCGGAGTTTAATATGGTCATTTTTGATTCGGCATTTAGTGGTCGGCGAACGATGAATATTTTGAACTTGGCGTCGTTTGTATCTAGATAATAGTGACGTAAATGACCTCTTGACTTCATCGAAATAAAGATTAGAAATCAAGAGGGTGTACCGTCATTTAAAGCGCGCGTTAGCAGTTTACTTTAATACAATGGGTAATTTTTCTGAGGTGTGGATTTCAATGGGCAATGAAGGAGTTCGGTCTACCACCTTAAACTTCATCGACCTATTCATACTTTTGTTTTTTATTTCAACTACTCCTGAGAGTAAACTCCTTAACCCCAAAAACTCTTTCGATGCCACTTTTGCTATAAGAACATCGTCAGTTTTTTTAGCTGCAGAAAGTGCCTTTTTTGTTATTTCGTTTAGTTCACTGTCTTTTTTAAATATAAGCTGAAAGGGAAAGTCACTGTGCTTTAGTATGTTGAGGTTATTTTGTACTATTGTTGTTTTTAGTGAATATAAGTCTAAATAAGATCTTATTATTGAAATGACAGAGAACATTGCAAAGCCTGCCCACTCAAAGCGTTGAGCTTTAATGTAAAGTAAGCCACCTTGCTTTAGCTTTTGGGACGCCAGTTTAAGAAGGGTGAAGGGGTCTTCTACAAACTGAAGTACATTCTCAATATAAATTATGTCGTAGAGCTCTTGAGAGCTTATCAAGAAATTCTCGCTAAACCCATTGGTGATATCTGAGGATAGTAAATTCTTTTTTGCGGTATCACTTCTTGATTTTGATGGCTCAACACCATAAGTTTTGAAACCATTTTTCTCAAAGGTAATGAGTTGGTCTCCATTCCCGCAACCTACATCCAATACACTAATCTCTGCATTAGGTTTCCCCGTGTTGGGTATAAAAGGCTTAAGTGTGTTGAAAACAGACCCGCTTTCTTCAAAATCGCCTTTCTCTCGTAAGTTCAGCCAACGACTACTAAAGTGTTCATGTAAAGTATTTGGGCTGAGGTTTCGGGTTCTTTTAATATAACCACAATTACCACAGACGCCTGTGGTGAGGCCTTTTTCGCCTTTATCGTTGAGTAGGTATACGAAGTCATTCATTGTTGACTTGCAGCCATTGCAGTTGTGGTCTTCCACGTAGTCGCTACTTTCAGTGTGCTCTAGCCAGCAGTGATCTTTCTTGTCGAAAGAAAAGTCGACGTACTCTAGAATCATAAACTGTTCTCCAGAAATGAAAAAACTCGAATGTTAGGCGCTCAACTATACGGCTACAACGAGGCTTGGTCTAATAGATTTGTATTTAAAATTTACGGTCGTTTATAATACTTTAAGGAAATATACAGGCTTGATATCCCTAATACCACTGACAACGTGATGCTGAAAATGAGTTCAGGTAAATTAACTGGGTTGACCCAGTTTGAAACTGACCATAAATAGATACTCACTATCACACCGCTGTACACTCCAGGTAAATATGCATTTTTTAGCATATTTGTATAGCTCTGCTTGAGCCGCTTTTTTATGGCGGGCGGGTACAGGAAAGTTCCTTGTAATAGCCACATAATTGACCAGCCTATAGCTGCACCAAATAGGCCAAAAGTATTGACTAAAATTATCGCTCCGATAATTGAGCAAAAGCTGCCAATAAAAGTTGCCCTTGCTACAAACCAGTGTTGCCCACCACCTAAAAGAATTGAGCGAGCGCCCATTTGTGGTATGCCTATAGCAAGACTTCCAGACATAATGACTAATGCTATGTGGCAGGTATTATAGTCGTTAAGAGTCCAATCACTGTTACCAAATAAATGAACCAAAATCGCTTGAGAGTATGTAACTATTCCTGCAAAGATACACAGTGCCAGTCCAAAAGATATGCTCACAAACGTATTGTTCATTCCCCGAATAGCTTTGAGGGAGTTGCTGTTTGAATACTCGCTCACGAGCGTCACAATTGGTATTGAGAGCTGGGATAGTAATTTAGAAATGCTATTAATGATAACTAGACAAATTCCGAAAATTCCTGCTTCGATAACACCCAATATATGCGCCGTGGCAATCACAATTCCTTGGCGGTACCCAAATGCGGTCAACGTAGTGAGTATAGAGCTGCTACCCAAATCGAAAATCTCGTGCATGTGGCTTTTGGAAAAATATTTTAAAGAAAGGTGAAGCTTAAACAGTTTTGACGATGAATATAAACGGAAAATTTCTATCAATAAGGTGTTAATAGAGTAAACAAAAATTAGTTCGACTAGGCCAAATTGATCTATGGCGCTCATCACTAAGATGCTCGCTAGGTTGATGGCACTCAAAATTGACTGACTGTAGTTTATGGTTGAATAGTTTTGGTAACCAGAAAGAATGCCACTGCCCACTCTCAGGGGAATTGTTACTCCGAGAAATACACCACCGATAAGGAAAAGTTTTTGTGCGACGGCCTGGTCGGCTGGGTCGATATTTAATATTTGAGCAATCCAAAAGCTTGCGATGAATGTACAAACGCTAATAAAAATACCGATGAACGCTAGCAATATCGAAACAGTAGTAATTAATTTTCTCAAACTCTCAATAGTGTCTTTAGTTTTATACTTTGCAACCAAGCGGCCAACAGAGTTGATAATGCCCAAATCTGACATCGCGAGAAACTGTAAGGAGAGCCCGATAAGCACCCAAATACCATACTCTGTCTTTCCAAGGGATGAGACAATAATTGGCAGGCTAATTAGGTTCGCCGCAGCAACGATAACTTGAGAAGTAGTGCCCGATATACCCGATGAAAATAGGGTTTTCATCATCTTTTTTTGAGAATTCATATACTTCAAATATTATTGAAATGATTGATTATACTGCACTATTAACGGGTACTTTATCCATTCGCTTCTAGCGGTGATTTTTTCTCGTATATACCACTACTGGCTATTTTTTAACAAAAACCGAAAAGTATTGATAGCCTGGCTGAACCTTTTCTCTGGTGAATATGTCTGAAAGTTTATAGTCGTATATATCGCCGTAGTGCTTTGCAATATATTCAGCGGTGGCCTTTCTAACATCCACTAAAATTAACTTAGGCAGTTCACTTAAGTCTCGAAAATTTGAGTTAATGGCCTCTTTTAGTTTAGTGTTGCTAACGTGCAGAGAAGGGCCATCAATTAATGCAAAGTCATAGTTTCCTGCGATGTGAGTGTCGTATTTAATTTCCACCGTCGGTAGATTAGGATAAACAACTTTATCTGCTTGTTTGATCTCGATATGGTCGCTTTCTTTGATACCAATTAATTTTGAAGTGTTGTTTGCCCATTTTTCATCTTCATCAATACTTAAAAAAGTACAGTCATTTTTTCTTACGTAGTCACAAAATATCAGCGAAGATGAACCACTACCAAACTCTAAAATTGAGTTTGGTTGATGCTCTTGTAGCAACTTGTATAAAGACCATAATTTATAAGCTTGGTGCTCAAATTTAAGACCCCCAGTGGCTCTGAATTTGCTGACGATATCATCAACTAACCTATATTCTTCTTGGTGATCTAGGCTGTGTTTCTGATGAGCCTCAACATAGCTTTTGTCTATTCCATATGTGCGTATTCGTTCAATTACTTTATTTATGACTTTCATTGTTTGCCTCAAGCTATGTAAATATAGGCGTGCCCCTATACGTTACTCAATTTTTTCGTAATATAGTGGTTATTGTAAGACGACCTAGTCGTTATTGAGTACTGGTATGATAATTTACTTAGTATCCTTTATTATAATCGACTATCAACTAAACTTACCTAAATTACAGTAGCTTAGAATGGTTGCTTTAGCACTTAATTAGATATTCAATATAAGTAGTTGTTAATTTTACCACACATACTGATATTATCTTTGGCTTTGCCTATTGATTTTAAAACTATAGGATGATTTGTAGTCAAATCAGGGGCTGATGAAGTTATTTTCATCACGAGTCGTCAACAAATATCGTAACTTGTGGTTAATAGTCCAAAGAATTCTAAAACATGTATCGAGATAGTAAATAATGAATGTGATTTTTGCGGCCCAAGGGAGCATCTTAAAAGTATTTCATGCTATGGATGTAGAGCTTAGAGGCAAAGGCGTAATATCAAACAGTGCCTATTGGGTGGCTGATGCAGAATACTACGAGAGTAACATTAAGCAGTTTGAGCTATTAAATAACTCGTCAACAAAGGTATTGAAGGAGTGGATGTTCACAGATTTGAAAACCGCTTCTTTGCCTGAAAATTGGCAGTTATTAGAAGAAAAATATGAAGCGTTAGATACTGTATGGAATGCAATACTGGCCGATAGGCGACTAATGCATGGGAAATTATGTAAAACCAAGCAGGAGTATCAGGGGCATTTTGATCACGAACAACTGAAAAAAATTATTTACTCTGCGCTAAATGATATTGATAGGCTCATTACTGAGCTGAAACCAGACCGTATTGTCACATTTGTTCCGGCCACATTTGGCGATATATTACTGATTCATGCCGCCGAAGTACACGGCATTGAGTGCAGGGTATTGAGATCAACAAAAGTTAAAAACTATGTGGCCTTTTCTGATAAGTTAGGTTCTTCTTCGACCTGGCTAGAGTCATTATATAAAGATAATTTATTAAATCAGGTGGACAAACCATTTTACGCTCAAGCCTTAGAGTTTCTCGAGCAAGCTACTGCTTCACCCATTGAGTATGAAGGCTCAATTGCCAAAAAAAATCAAACTGCGTTGGGCCTGATAAAACGTTATTTTATTGGTGCGGTGGGAGGAATAATTCAGAAACTCAGGCGGGCTCGTTTAGGGGTGTCAGGTGATAATCATCTACCGCCACTGTTCGGCGCTTATATCTACGGTAACTTCTTACGTGAGTTTAGAGAAAAAAATGTTAGGAAGTTAATGGGTAAGAGGCAATTTTCGTTAGATGAAATAGGTGATTTACCTTACGTATTCTATCCTATGCACAGTGAGCCAGAAGTGGCTCTGTCTGTATATGGACGTGAACATCAAAACCAGATTGAAACCATAAGGCGAATAGCTCAAAGTATACCGCTGTCTTGGAAATTAGTTGTCAAGGAGCATCCACGTTCTATAAGTTTCAGGACACAAAGCTACTATGAAAAGTTGATGGATATTCCTAATCTAGTATTTGCAGACCCTGATACACGGCCTTTTTTCTGGAATAAAAAATCAAGAGCGGTGGTTACTGTGAGTGGTTTTGCCGGTTTTGAAGCTGCGATGACAGGCATACCGGTTATAGTATTAGGCGATGCTTCTTTTTCTCTTTTACCTAAGACCATGCTGCGCACCGTCAAAAATATGGGAGATTTTGCCATAGAGTTAAAGTCCTTACTGCGCAATCATGTACGGAGTGAAAGCCATTTGCTGGCTTATATAATGGCTAACATGCAGGTGGGAGTAGATGTCAATTTATATAGCGATCTCCTCGCTAAATCAGGCAGAATTACAATGGATACCGATAATATAGAAACACAGATCAGCCGCCTTTCTGATTGGATGCTCCATGATCTGAATGACAATCACAGTTATATGAAGTTAGGTGAAGATTTATGAGTTTGTTTATCGATAAAATTCACCGCCTGCCACGAGTATGGTCAAATCAAGAGCTCCGCAAGTTTGCGGGGTTATTTAAAGGTAATGTAGTGAATGTAAGTGCTTGGCAGGATGCTGACAAGGAAGGAAGTACTTATAGAGCGTACTTTTCCCAAGCTGATAGTTACACAATAACGAACTGGAAGTCAGAAGCTAGAGGTTATCAAGGGGGGGAAGGTGAAATATTTCTTGATCTGGAAAGTGATCTTACTGACGATCTACGTGGTAAGTTTGACGTTGTATTTAACCATACTACATTGGAGCATATTTTTAATGTAAATAAAGCGTTTGCTAATTTGTGTGATATGTCTAAGGATGTGGTTATCATATGCGTACCCTTTCTTCAGCAGTATCATGGAGAGTATGGTGATTATTGGCGCTTTACTCCTCTACTAATGAAAAAGCTATTTGAAGAAAACGGGATGGAATTAGCCTATTTGAGTTTTAACAATCATAAAGGTAGCTCTGTATATATATTTGCTATTGGAGTAAAAAAAACAGGGCAATGGAAAGGGGTATTTAATTATGACTTTACCTGCTTAGATCCTGATGCTAATCGAGCGGAACCTTACATTGGCTCACTAGCTTTATCTAATGCAGCGCATAGATTTAAGGTCAGAGTAGGACGGTGGGTAAAAAAAAATGTGCTCAAGTAGGTATGATTTAGTTTAAGTAATTTCTAAGCCTAGTATAGGCCATACTGCATTTCTAAAACGTAGAAGATAATGATGTTAAAATGAAATCGAAACTACTCTACCTCTCTGCTTCTAGCATACCGTCTAAGTCTGCCAATAGTGTTCACGTGATGAAAATGTGTGACGCTATTCATCGGCAGGGAGTAAAGACTACGCTTTTATCTCGTGAAGGTTCTAAAGCTGTAGCGGAAGACAGTCGCGAGTTTTACGGAACAACCTCAGATTTTAAGATCAAAACCTATCCCACCATCGAGCTCTCAGGTGTCAGTTTTCTTACCTCATTTTTATATATATTCCAAATTTTCCAATCGTCAAAGGAAGAAACTATTTTTTACGGTCGCGATCTCCCTTCTTTATTGTTATGTGCTCTATTGAGGCGGACCTTTATTTACGAATCTCATGGTATTCCGCATAAAAAAGCACTGATCCTGATGGAAAAGTTGATTCTAAAAAGCTGTTATCTCAAAGGTATAGTATTTATATCTCAGTCTTTGAAAGGTCTATATTCTATCTCGGACAGTAGAGTAAGCAATATTGTATTGCATGATTCCGCAGATCCACCGAAAAATTTGGATGACAAGATGCCCCTAAAAGGGTCGTTCAAATTTAACACTGTTTATGTTGGTGCGCTCTACGCAGGTAGAGGGCTAGACTTGATTTATAAACTGGCAAAAAGATTACCCAGCTTCGCATTTCACCTATTTGGTGGTGGGCAAGAAGAAGTGCTGAACGAGCGGCAGAACATAGAAAGATTGCAACTAGAAAATGTCTTTTTTTATGGGTATATCTCGCCTAAAGAAACATACAAGTGCCGTAATAGTGCTGATGTGTTATTAATGCCATATAAAAAGAGTGTAATGACGATAAATAACGCAAGTGAAACCTCAAGGTATATGTCGCCTCTGAAACTGTTTGAATACATGGCCAGTAGAAAGCCGATTATTAGCTCAGATCACCAAGTATTGCAGGAAGTGTTGGAAGATGGTGTGAACGCATTACTTTGTGACCCGGAAAATGTCGAAATGTGGGAGAGCGCTCTTGTTAAGCTATACAGGAGTGAAGAGTTACGTGAAAAATTAGCTAATCAAGCCTATGAGGATTTCAGAAGAAGCTATACCTGGGACAAAAGAGCTTCAGTGATACTGTCGCATTTTGGTGAGAAGTGAAAATAAAAGCCCTTAGATCATACAGGCCAATTAGATAGCGTATGAATAAAATTGAACGATTTCAGTTTAAATGCCAGTTGTTAGACTCACTGGATCAACCCCTAGAGCAAGGCGCTGATATTTTGGATCTTGGATGCGGGGCTGGCGACTTGGTTAAAGTTATGCGAGACCAAGGTTACAAAGGCTATGGCTGTGATTTATCTTTCAAAGAGGGCGTTTATACTGATGATCTCGTAGGTTCAGGCTATTTACGGAAAATATCGACAGATGGTTTTCGTTTACCTTTTGATGATGGATTGTTTGACTTTGTTACTAGTGATCAGGTATTTGAGCATATTCAAGATCATGACTTTGTAGTATCGGAAATTAAACGAGTACTAAAGCCGGGGGGGATTGCTTTGCATATCTTTCCACCGCCGTTAATATTAGTTGAGCCTCATGTATTTGTTCCATTTGGTGGGTTGTTTCAGAATAAAGAATGGCTTTTACTTTGGGCCTTGTTTGGCATAAGGACGAGTTTCCAAAAAGGAATTACCTATCAAGAAACTGCCAAGGAGAATTTTAAATACCTTGAGAGCAAAACTAATTACCTTCCCAAGAAAAAAATTGAGCGAATTTTAAGGAGATACTCTTTTCAGTATTCCTTTTGTGAGCGAGAAATGCTTGCGCACCATAGTTCAATAACAAGAGCTTTAATGGTTATTAATAAGGTCATTCCTATTTTGCCATGGCTATGTCGTACTTTTGTGAGTAGAGCTCTTTTTATGAAGAAGGGTGATGAGTAAGTGATGTTGGTAGCGGGCAATAAGTTATATGGAACAATTAAATAATGAAGTATAGAAAAGATATACAGATATTACGCGGTATATCTGTTCTATATGTGATTCTTTTCCACTTGAAAGTAGTATGGTTTAGTGGTGGTTTTTTAGGTGTAGATATATTTTTTGTGATAAGCGGTTTTTTAATGGCCGCATTGTATGGAAGGAAAGAGCTGGAGGGAAGCCACGCATTAGAGTTCTTTAAAAGTAGGTCACTCCGGTTGCTGCCAGCTTACTTTTCGATAATTGTAATCACATTGGCTTTTCTTTTCTTTGTGATACTTCCTCATGAATTCTCATCTATAGCTAAGCATTCATTATATTCGTCGTTTTTGCTACCAAACTTAGGTTTTTGGTTAGATAGTTCATACTTTGGTAAGCGTGAATTTGAGCCGCTTTTACATTTATGGTCATTGGGGGTCGAATTGCAATTCTACCTTATGGTCCCTTTGTTTATTTTAATCTGGTATAGGTCAAAGGCACTGCTGATATTTATTGCAGTGATTTCTATCGTTGCCTGTATTTTTGTTGTTGAGATATCTACGAAAACATCCTTTTTCTTAACGCCTTTTCGAATTTGGGAGTTCCTGCTTGGCTTTGTAGTCGCGAAACAATTTACTAGGGACGGGGAGCCTCTGACTGATAAGTATGCTTTTGTCGGGTTGATTGCATTTATGGTATTGGTTTGTCTACCATTATTTGACATTGGAGAGTTTAACCATCCGGGAGGGTATGCGTTTGCTATTTGTTTGGCGACGTCAATCGTACTGGCGTTAGGGTTACCATTTGGGTTAAAAGCCTCTTTGTCAGCATCAATTTTGGAAAAAATAGGGAAGTATTCTTATTCTTTATATCTTGTGCATTTTCCTGTGATTTTGATTTATTATTACCAACCTTTTTTAGGGGGTGACTTTAAGGTTTTATCAGAAATTGATGTATTAATCGTTATTTCAATAGTAATAGTGCTGTCAGTCTTAATGTATCATTTGGTTGAACTGCCAATGCGAGGTAGATGGACGCTAAAGAAAGGTGGCATGGTGTCGGTTTTTGGAAGTTTGGCTATTATTGCTTCCTTGAGCTTGACTGAAGCCCAACGTCTTCTTTTTGACAAAGAACAGTTGAATATAATAGATGCTTGGACTGATCGCTCGGAGTTCCGTTGCGGTAAAATTACACTAATGTTAAATCCATTTGACGATTCATGTGTGATAGCTAAACCGGCAGGCATTCCCACCACGAATATGTTGTTAGTCGGGAATAGTCATGCGGACTCAATAAAGACGTCACTTGCTAACGAAGCGTTAAAGTATGGGGCTTCTTTACGATTAATGGTTCAAAATTATACTTTGGGTAAAGGTTCCTATTCAGTTGAAAAAATTGTTCAGGAGGTAAAATACAGAAACATAGATACAGTGATAATCCATGATTCAGCGGGCTCTATAGATATTAAAAATGTAGTTTTATTGTTAGGTATAGCAGAGTTAGAGAGATTTAATGTTGCTTTTATAGATCCGACTCCTCGATGGAGTCAACATATACCTAAGGTATTATGGAAAAATTTGAGTTATCAGCTTAAGCTTGAGAAAAATAATGTTTGGTCATTACCTGTACAGCATCGTGATCAATATTCAGAGATTAATTTCAACCTATTTGAAAGTATTGCTGAGTTAGATAGCCAAAGGTTTCACCGATATAAAGTAGGGGATATATTTTGTAAAACCAATTGTTTGTTAGTTTCCTCTGGTGGAAAACCGCTATATTTTGATAGTGGCCACTTAACTTTAACCGGCGCAGGATATATGGATAGATTGTTTTCAGAGCTTATAGTAAAAAGTATTGAAGAAAAAAAGAAAGAAGAGGGAATATAGAAAAAAGGTTCTGAAGGTCGGAAAATTGAGGCTGTAAATAATTCTGTGTAACTGGCATTGCTAAATGTAGTTTTTAAACGGCCTTTGAGCTCGATCATAAGTAGGCCTCCTTTGTATGCTTCAATTTTCAGTATAGTAGTACGCAAAAAGGCGCTGCATCCATGCAGCGCCTCTGTATATAGAGCTTCCTTTACCATTCCTTAGGTAACCTGCCTTCCTTGTTTACTTCCTTGTCCATATCCTTATGTTCTAGTGTCTTCCTGACAAAATGAATGTTACGCAAATGAGCTTCTGTGGTATGTAAGCCTTTATTGCAAAAGTTGTGAGAGATCTCTTACATTTTTGTTTTTTGGTGGTTGCGGGCTGGGGGAAATGAGGTGTGATTAGTAGTTGATGAGGCGATGAGCGCTAGTAAACCAGCGCTCATCGATTACGTTATTTAATGGTAATTAAATGAGCGTTCTTTTGTACGGTCGAGCTTCCGATGCCTGAAACAGATGTCAGTTCATCAGCGTGGTGGAAAGGGCCATAGGCTTCTCTGTATTCAACAATCGCAGTTGCTTTTTTTAAACCGATACCCTTTAGAGTGCTAGAAAGTAGCTCTGCATTTGCTGTATTTATATCTATTTTATTTATTTCAGATGAAATAGTACTTTCTTGGTTTGATGAAGATATTTCTTCAGTCGCTTGGGATAATAAGGCGTTACATAGTAAGCAAAAAACTAATACTATTTGCATCAGTATGTTTGTGTTTAAGCTTGGTTTAAGTAAAAGTTTTACTCTTGAGGTTTTCATTATGTGCTTTCCTTGTCTTGAATGAATTTAACGCAGGGGAAAGTGAATTATTTAAAATATTAAGAATAAATAAAACTCTTTATAATTTTTATGTTC
>Ga0209825_1000529_pt1 | contig 26989 bp, 26 predicted proteins | sample EN8Hudsemesocosm_FD_184631 | JGI IMG/M metagenome (GOLD analysis project Ga0209825, IMG submission 184631) | Methane-oxidizing microbial communities from mesocosms in the Hudson Canyon - EN8B Hudson Canyon (SPAdes) (version 2) | ecosystem: Environmental > Aquatic > Marine > Cold seeps | place...
TCGTTCTGAATTTAAGTCAACGTATGCCATTCAGCTTAATACCGTCGCCTCATCCAGCAAGCCTGACTTTTAAATCGGCCTTCCCAAAAGCGCCCTGCACACCCTTCTTCTTGGTTAGCCATACGTACAATCTTCTCATTCACTCCACGCATAAACCAAATAATACGACATAAATGTTCACGCCATAATGCTATGTACTCATTTACATTTAACAAGCTTGCTTTGTCCATCTCGGCAGAGTCAGTTAACCAACGCTCAATCAACATATTACCCTTATACAGCAGCATCCACCGCTCAACTACCTCAAGGTCAGACCAGCCTTTTGCACGCTATTGGTTAACATGCAGCACAACATGGTAGTGGTTACTCATAATCACGTAAGCGGCTATATCAATTGCATAAACATAAGAAAGAAAACGTAGGAGGGATACTAGCCACTACTTTCGGTGGTCGTATTTTTCACCGGCAGAGTGATCTCCACCACATAAATAAGCCCGTCTTACACTGCGAACATAGCAATGGTAAAAAGGTGTGTCATCTAAATGATATTAAAGACCTTCTAAAGGTAAGCCAAACTTATGAATTTTATTTTATTTTATTTTATTTTATTTTATTTTATTTTATTTTATTTTATTTTATTTGTAACTGTTCCATACTTAAATTAATGGCTAACATCGTTTCTTTGTATTACTCTTATGAAAGTTAACCAAAGTATTTTTAAATCAAAGAAGAAACCCTGTAATAATATATACTCCTGATCTAAGTCAACCTTCTGAGGGATAGGTATTTCATCCCTACCATTAACTTGAGCCCAACCAGTTAATCCAGGTAAAACTTTATGAACTTGTTTTTCAGTTCTCATTGAAATTAAATCTTCTTGATTAAATAAAGCTGGTCTCGGCCCAACAAAACTCATATCACCCTTAATAATACACCACAATTGAGGCAACTCGTCCAAACTTGTTTGACGAATAAAATTACCAATTGGCGTGAGCATACTCTTAGGATCTTCGAGAAGGTGTGTCGCCATAGCTGGAGTATCAACTTTCATACTTCTGAACTTAGGCATCTTAAAAATCATGTTATTTTTACCAACTCTATTCGACCAGTATAATACAGGACCTTCTGAGGTAAATTTAACAAAAAGAGAAACCATAATAATGGGCAGAAGCAGGAAAAAAAATGAGACAAAAACTAATAATAAATCAAATATTCGTTTCAAATGTAAAGCCCCATTAGTTGTAACCCTAGATTTTTAACAATACATCAAATATACATTCAAAGGCAAGATCAAGGTTGCGTCTAGATATCTTAGTTTCAGTCTTAATGTATGTAATATAATAGAAGCCTTGTTAGCCAATTTGTTTAATACCTCAAAATAAGTTTGCTAGATCATTAGAAATATTTGAATAACTCAACTTGCTTATCGCATAATTAAAGCCATGATTCCCCATCCTATCAAGCTCTTTTTTATCCATCACAGATAAGCGTAATATAGCACCAGCAAGTTCTGATGGATTAGCGGCATCAACACTCAAACCAGCCCCTGCTTCCTGAACCATATCTTTTACACCAGAGTATGAATGCAGTACTGGTTTTTTTGCATAAAAATACTCTGGTAATTTATTTGGAGCTATTCCAAAGCGATATAATGAGGATTTATGCCAACCTAAATAACAAGCATCAAAATATTTCAAAGCAGATTGAACTTGCTCTTTACGGATAGAAGGCAGGAAAGTCACGTTAGTTAATGAGTACTTACGTACTAACTCAACAAGCTCACATTTATTTTTCCCCCCTCCAACCAGTACAAAATGAATCAATTCATTTCGTGCAAGTAGTTTTGCTGCCTCAATTAAAATATCAATTGCATTCGCGTCTCCTAGTGTCCCTGTATATCCAACAATAAACTTACCTTTTACATCTTTGGGAAAATAATTTTTATCTAATGGTTGGCACCTTTTCATCTCATATTCACAAAAACCATTTGGAATCCACGTAAACTTTTGAATATCACCCCCCCTGTCTTTTATATGTTTATATGCGCAAGGTAAGTTAGAAACTAATAAATCAGATTTTTTGTACGCTGTATCTTCGATATATTGCAACATCTTAACTATAGGGTGGAGGGTGGGGACCCCCCCAACTTCAACAAGTGTTAGAGGCCAAATATCACGGACTTCAAATATAAGCTTAGCATTGTTATTTTTACACAAGCGTAATGCACTAAACACCGGAGGTAGCGAAGGCGATGAATACATGATGACATCAGGAGAGTTACTTAAAAATTTTGGTATACGAAGCAATCGATAAGCAAAAACAAACCAATTAAGCACTCTTATTTTACTACGTGCATCTTTGTAATACATAGTCTTAATGGAGCACTGGCTAAAACCATCAATTTTTTTAATGCTGTAATTTTCTTTTTGAGGTGTATGCTCTCTTAATAAATGAGTATAACTTGCAGAGATTAAAGTTATACAATACCCTAATTTGGCAAGCTCTTTCGCCAAATAGTAACTCCTTCCGGCATAACCTGTTTCAGGAGTTGAAGCATATTGATTAATAATCCAAATATTTTTAGAGGTTTTCATTTTACAATAAGTCACCTAGATGTGATTTGTTATTTATATAAGCTGCTTATAAAGTAATTATAAAAAGAAGCTGAATAGTTACTCATCTCCAAAGTTTTTAGATTATCAATATTCAATTTAAAAGCCTATCATATGATTTAAATAATCATTTTATTCTATTCCAACCTATTAGATTCACTCAGGCACTGCTTCTCAACAGTTCGACCCCATCTTATACGGTATCTACTGGGTTTGAAATCACACCCTCAATTGACTCTACTACTTCATTTGGTTGTAGAGGATTTCCTCACTTCTGTTTTTAAAATATCTAAGGTAGGTGATCTGAACATAGTCGCCTCCTGTCGAGAATGCGACATAAGTAACCGTTGCTCCCTGCTCAATTAGCTTGCTAATAGCCGCCCGCGCCTAATTCACCATCATCGGTACGGGGGGGGAATACCAATACATCTTTAACATATATGTTCATTTAATACTCCATATAACAATAGCATCAACTTATAAATATCAAAAAATTCATCCTAGGAATACTTTCATATGAACTATTACTTCTTGTAAGTTTACATAGGTATAAATTCGAGATTTCACATCCCTACCTACACTACAAGTTTAAATAGAATGGGAGCTACAACGCCAAACACAGTCACTATTTTATATTCACTCCTAGCCACACATTTTTTGATAATGCGACAATAACTTAGACTCTTCTATTGCCCAGTTATACTTCTCTAACACTGCTTTCTGACCATTTCGCCCCATTTTCTCAGCTTCAGCTGGATGACTAACCAAGTAATCAATCGCTTCTGAAATTGTTTTAGGATCTAACGGGTCTACACATACGCCACATTTATTGCCTTCAATGATATCTTTCCAGAGAGGAAAGTTTGAAGCAATTACTGGCAATCCTACTGCCATATATTCAAACATTTTAACAGGTAATGAATCAAGATAATTGATAACAGGGTGAAGTGTTACTAGGCCTGCGACAGATTCATTCAACATATGTTTAACTCCGTCACGATCAAGCCAACCTAGATAGTCTGTCTGCTTCCAGCCTTTATCTGCTTTTACTAGTTGCTCAAATTCGTCTTCTGAAAAGCTACCTCCAATTGAAAGCCGAACACCCGAAGCTGTCGATCCCACTGCCTGTACAATCTCGTAAATACCTCGTATTCGTGCCAAACCACCTACATAGGCAACCTGATCTCGCTTATTCAGCCAATCAACCTCTCCCGTAGAAAGTTCACCTATCAATGGATAGTTATTGATATCCACTGAGCGCGTACCCATTGCTATAAACTTGTCCCGAATATATGGAGTAGCTGCGATAACAAGGTCTAGTTTACGACAGGCCCAGCGCTCGTATGCAGAAAACGCTTTTGATAGCAGCCACTTGATAGGTTTATTCAAATATGGCTTTCCGAGTATCTGTTTAGGTACATCTTCATGGGCATCAAAAATCACCCTTTTTCCCTGTTTTTTTAACTTCAGCCCAATCGGTATCAATTCAGGATCATGTAAATGGTAAATATCCGCATCCAGCGCCAGTGCTTTGTCTAATACTCTACCTGTAGTATTAAGTAATCTATCTATCCGACCTTTGGAGGCACCAACGTCGTAGACCGCGACATTGGCTTTATTTTCATCACCCTTGCCGTCGGCTACTACCAGTGAAACTATATAACCTTCGCTAGCAAGAGAAGTACATTCTTTCAGAAAAATACGAGTATCAAAACGCGGATGAACAGAAGTAAGATGAACTACTTTATGAATAGTTTTTAACATTACGACCAAGCACCTTTGACACAATATTTTGAACACGCTTCATAAAGACATAACGTGAATCCCAATTAGGATATTCCGTGTAATCATGTCCCTCTTGTGAAATATAACCCTCCAACCCTTCCACACTAACGCCTAGCTTTTTCGCAATATAATATTTATCTTCACGAAGTTCTTGCTCATCATAAAGTGGCTTGTTTAGCTCCTTCAGAGCTTGCTCTCGCGTAAGTAAGCCCGATAGCACCATACTCGCGAAATGAGGCTTTCGTTTGTCCATATTAAATTTTTCAGGCAGATAGTGGTTTTGAAAAAATTTAGTGAATCTTGACTCACCATGTTTGCGTCCATAAGATTTGTAACCCACCTTTTCTTCTAATTCAGATAAAGCTACCTCTTTAGAATAAGGAAGGTAGTTCAAAGGTCGGACTGACTTCATTTTTTTAATAAAGGGATAATACAGGTAGTACTGTAAAAAACTGATCGTTTTGTAACTTTTAAGTGCCATTGCGCCATGCTTTTTGTGAATTGCCTTGAGATTTATTGCATCCATCGCCGCATGGTGCCAGCTTTGGGGAAATACAGACTCTGTGGCTATATTCCCACCACTAATCACATAATCAATTTTATTGTCGACGGCAAAGTGATAAAGGGAAGAAAAATACGCATGATCCTGCACGACGTCCTGGTTCGCTACACCGGCCTTTAGGTACGCTAACTGTAGGTCACGGATCTCAGGCCAGCTCATCACGTGAGTATGCAAATCATAGTCACAATACTTAACGATTTTTTCAATATTATAAACCGCTAATTCACTATTCCAGCCTGCGTCAACGTGAACGACTAAAGGTCGCATAGCATATTCTTTCATTATTAATGCTAGATAAGAACTGTCGAGACCACCACTTAACCCAAGAATGCAATCATATTCGTGACCTTTACGTTCTTGCTTAATTTTATTAAACATCTCTTCCAGTTGCTTTTTCCCCTCTTCGTTAGGGAACCAACCCTTACTGGTTTCGTTATCGAACTGGTGGCAATGATTACACACCCCTTCTGTATCAAAATTAATTTCTGAATCTGTTGTATCCATAACACAACGAACACACATTTGGTGGTGACGAGTACTCATTAAAACCTCATTCATTGAAAAGCGTTTCTAATTCTACATAGCCTGGGTAAGTTAACAGCACTGCTTTGTGTTTTCCATAAAAGGTAAAAAAAGAACCTGCTGCAACCCCGGAGGCTCTAGTATCAGAAACAGCTAATTTAAAATCAGTTAAACTGCCAGCACCGCCATGGGCAACAACTGGAATTTCAACCGAATTAGTGACTGACTGTATCAAAGCTAAATCAAACCCTTTATTAGAGCCCTCTTTATCTATAGACGTTAATATCAGCTCACCTGCCCCCATTGACTCTGCCCGTTTTGCATAAGCGACGGGGTCATCCCCCGTTTTTTTTGTGCCATTATGCGTATAAACTTCATAACGACCAAGAAGTGACTTTTTCACGTCTATTGAAACAACAATGCTTTGCGAGCCTGCAATTATACTGCACTCTCTAATAAACCCTGGATCGGTACTGAAATGAGAGTTTATAACAACCTTCTCTACACCTGAACGGAATAGGCGCTCTACCTGACGTATAGAACAGACCCCGCCACCATATGCGATCGGCATGAATGCCTCCGAAGCCATATCCTCGATCAATCCATAATCAATCTCTCGTTTATTTCTAGTTACAGAAATATCAAGAAAAACAAGCTCATCTACTTCTTTCTCATTAAAAATACGAACCGCATTGACTGGGTCCCCAACATACTTATGTTTCTTAAATTTCTCACCCTTTACCAAACCACCATCTTCAAGTAGTAAGACAGGCATAACACGCGTTCTAAGCATTAAATTAACTCTATAAAATTTCGAAAAATCTGCTTTCCAAACCGGTGACTCTTTTCCGGATGAAACTGAACACCCAATATATTCTCCCGCTGAACTGCGCACGTAAAATCGTATCCATAATGACAAGAACCTATTATATTCTCTGCGGGTACATCACTGGCATGAAAGGAATGTACAAAATAAAAACGATCCTTGATTTCAGTATTAACAAATAAAGGATTCTTCTTACTAACGTTGAGTTCATTCCAACCCATATGAGGCACAACTAACTTTCGATCTAGCGAAACGCCTTGAAAGTCAAATCGCTTAACTCGACCGTTTATCCACCCCAAGCCTTTCATGCCGCCCTCTTCACTAGTTTCAAATAGGAGTTGCATGCCTAAACATATCCCCATGAATGGAACTTTATCGTGTAACACACGCATATCAAGAGCACTTCGAAACAAGTTTAACTTAGATGCCCCATGTTCAAACGACCCAACACCGGGTAAGATTATTGCAGATGCATTTTCAAGTTGGTCAGGGTTGTCCACAACGATCGATTCTGCACCAAGATAGCGAAGCATACTTCTAATAGAGCCGCAATTTCCCATTCCATAGTCAACTATCGCTATCACAAAAACCTCATCCATTATTCATGTTATTAAGTCGAACACGATGATACATAGGCTTAGGCTTACGCGTCAATACAGCGAGAAGACCAAACAACGGAACCCCTAAATTTATTGAATTAATAGTTCCAGTAAGAGCTAGCAAAATGACAAGAAACGCAAAATGCGTAATTTTTAGCCCTTTACGCCTCATAAAGCAACAGCCTAAAACAAATAACGTAAACAGCCCTAACCCTAAGACCCCGCCTGACGCGATCACTTCAGATAAAATTGAGTGCGGGCTTAGTCCCCCTGTACGATCTAGAAAATTTGTCCTCGGTCCGCCGAAAAAAAGACTCAAAAAATCTTCCGACACAAACGAAATTGACTCTATTAAAAGCACGACACGACTATTCGACTCAAAGACCTTATAATAAAGCAGATCAGAATCTTTAACCTGACTGATGACAGTAATAGCCTCAAATTTATCGCTGCCTGACTGCTGAAACTGGTTAGAAATCAAATCTCCTGCTTGAGGGACTAAAGATAAAGCGAAAAACAACCCTACAAGAACAACAATACACTTTAAAGGAAAACTCAGTTTTCGGACAATCCCAAAGAAAAGGTATGTTAATCCTAACGCAAAGACAGCCACACCTAAAGTTGAGCCAGTCAAAAAAACAGCAGGGATCGAGAGCACTGCAATTAAGCAAGAATAAATACGCATTTTTTGTGTTACTGCCAAAAAAGCAGAGGCCGAAAACTGCAAACACATTGAAACAGCGGTCAGTTGCTCCCTTTGCTGAACACTAACGAACCCGCTGTTATCTGCTGACTCACCAAAAGGTACGGCTAGCTCATAAACTCCTGTAAACCGCATGTATAATATAATCGCTTGAAATACAAGCGCAATTTGAACCCCCCCCCACAACAAAACCAAATCAGCAGCAGAGAACCGCACGCTTAATAAAATTAACGCATAAGATAACGCCACAACAATGGATGAAAGAAAGTAATCTGCGTAACTACTTCCGAGCATTACCTCTCGGCAAAAAAAGAAAAGTAGTACAAGGCTGTATAACAACATACTGATAGAAAAGTAATCTAAAAATACTTTTCCCTTCGCAACTGACTTAAGATAAAGAAATATCGCTGAACCAAGAAAAACCAGCAGATAGGCTTTTGTAATCAAAAGGCTGCTCAAGATAATCAGAAAAATCGAAAAAATAGTCATTTGAGTGCCCAAACGTTCTTTTCTAGTCTAATAGCTATTATTAATGCAGCCAACACTTCATTTACAATAATTTTTTTTGAACCCCAATTTTTACCTATAACAAACTTAGCTCTAATAAATTCACTCAGGTCCATTCACCCCTCTTGAATGCCCCTTCCAACTTCTACCACTTTAAAGCGTCTTACAACACTCCATCTTTTTGCAAAGTTGGGCGCCACCAAGACGCTAGTATGCAATAACTCTCTACTTTAAGATTGTAACTCAGTAAATATTTTCATTAAAGAATTAGCCTTGCCCAAAATGAAATGAGTCTGAAAAACAAAATAGTCATAATCACCTAATAAAAACGACTATAATAATTAAAAATCCGAACACAATTAAATCGTTCGATCAGTTTCTTGAAGACCATCAACTGGTTACTTTTTCTGTTTTGGGTGACAAAACAGAACGCTATACATTTATTCATAAAGCACTCGATAATTACCGCCACATAACATCGGTACAAACGGCCTCGACGTACTTTCACCAAGACACAGTCACGGTAAGTGAATGTTGGTAAGCAAAGAACCCCCCTACCCTGAGGTAAATCGGGGTATATTCACATTAACTCTGTACATCTGGGCGACCAAGAAGACAAGAAAAAAGGGGTTGGCCATCTTAATGCTGTAGACGAAGTAACACAATTTAAAATTGCTTACTCTGTAGAAAAATCAGCGAACAATATTAACTACGAGCTCTAAAACAGATACTAGAACCTTAAACCCTTCAGCATTTTTGTTATTCATTGTGATAACCGCTCTGAATATGCTATTAGGCCTGTAGCTCCATTACTCAAGAAGCTATTCATTGAATTTACTAAATCGCGACTGACACACTAAACCCATGACTATCCTCCTAGTGAATTTTGAGCGCCAATCACATTGCCACAATGAAAAGCTGAAACAAATTCGCACCTAATAAGAGGTAGTTGAAATAATATTTCATAAGCCTTCACATTCAACATAATATGAGCGCACAAAGTATATTCTTTGCTCTTTATTACAACTCATATCAAAAAGAACACTATTTTTCATGGGTTTCACCCCATATGCAGGACTTTAATATTAAGACACCAACATCAAACTTACTAACTCTACCAGAAACCAAACCTAAACTTGGAAAAGATCCTTTTTCACTGCTATCTAGTAACAACTGCATACCTAAACAAATCCCTAATACTGTAGCTAATTTATCGTTTACAGCCTTGTTAAAGACTTCACAACCCACTCTAAGTAGCGCTAACATTCCCGTACCAGAAGATGCCAACTTTGGAAGAATGAGTCGACAATATCTTTAGTTACTGACAAACCTAGCCTGAGCAAGAACATTTTTAATCATATTCCCCACTCAATAATGAATCAGTCAATATCATACACTTACCCAACATAACCAAACTGACTAATTTAAAAGTGTTCCTGGCTTTTCTATAAGATTTGCATAAAAATCGGTTAATTCCGATTGAATTTTATCTATATCATATATTACCTTATCACCATCAGGCCTTATTCTCGCAGACTGAATCCAATTACTTATTTGATTTCTATCCAAATATCCGAAAGAAACACATCCCCCTCTCTCTAACTCTCGAAAAAACCCGAAATGCGCCCCCCCTTCATGTAACGTTGGACACAACAATAAAGATGGTATGTTTGCTACGTCAGCCTCTCCTACAGCACTACTGCACATTGTAATATGACAATCGACCTCTTCCAATAAAACTGGTAGAGGTGCAATGCTTGAGTAACTGACTTCGACATTGCGTAACCGCGACGCAAGCGCTTCAAAATAATCACGATGATGTTTATACCAAGGCCTAATCCGCTGAATCGGATGCATCCGAATATTAAAAAATATATGCTCATTACCTTTATCCGTCAAAACAGCCTCTAATTCTGGATGCATGATGCCATTAGGTATAACACCAGACAGACTTTCCCGTTCACCATCGTAACCCCATTGTGGAGTAATAAGGACGCGCTTTTTAAACTTTATTCCAATAGGTTTTAAGCTAGATGCCTCCATCTTATCCTTGTTGTACTGCAAAAAATGATACCATGGGTCATATGATCGAAGTGCAGTTATGTTACGACCTATGCACATTTCGGAAAAAGTGTTATGTGTACAGTCGTCAAAACTAAGTATAAAATTTGGTAGAAATTCATCTGATAACGACATATGGTCAGAAAATAACTTATCTGTGCTACTAACATTTGTCCCATGCATAAGCTCAACAATTACAACATCAAGAGACCTTGCAGCCTTACACAGTCCTTCGGGTGGTTGAATCGAGAATATAATTTTAGGCGATATTTTTTGTAACAGCTTTCGATAAAACATTGTCTCAATTTTTATTCTCAATTCAGTGCGTCGCTGACTAGAATTCATAAATTTTGTTGAAGCTGCTATAAATCTAAAGAGTAACACCCTATAGTTTATCGTTATGCTGTCATCTTTGATTAAATAGCTAGGGAGTACAGCAAATGGATGAGACAAGTTTAACGGTTCATAACCCATATCGTTTACTAAAAACTTCACACCTTCAAGAAATGGCGAATAATATTTTTCACCCTCTTGCATTGAACGATCTGCATCATGACAGCTAAAAACAATCGTTTTGTCACTAACGTCTCTTGGGTAATGATCAATCACTTTCAAAAAGCTAAATAGTCGATGTATCATGTTTTATCTTATTAAAATGAAAAATTAGCACTAAATAATTTTTAGTTGTCGATGAAATAACTGCTCTCTTAACTGCTCAGGATTCTTTCACCAGTTAACTCTTTTCCATTATTTCTTGGTACTTACTTGCAAAAATACCATTTTCAATTCTCAAGCAAGGAATACCTCCAATAATTGGATATGAAACCAATGCCTCTGGGCTATATAGAGCACCATTTAATTTATTTACCGGTGTTTTTAATTTCGGGCACGCAAGAACTTCAGAAGGTAGCTCTGCATCACTTTGTTTTGAAATAATTGTCAACACTGTTGGATTTAGTGGATTGGCAGCAAATGGGAATAGCTCGTGCCTAATAACATCGTAACCAAGAGAATTAGATATTTCCTTTAGATTTTTACAATACCCATGCGAATTCATTCTTTGCTTTGCTTCTTCATTGGCATACTCATAACCCGGCTCCAAGAGAACCAAGTACTTTCTTGCTACCCGATATAACTCACGAAGAAGTGGCTCTTCATTACCACCATTTGGCTCTATAGAGTGAGAGGTATATACAATATCTATAGAATTATCCAGAAAGGGAATATTGAACATGTCACCAGAACACAATGTAGAGTTAGTTATTCCTTGTGACTGTAACCAATCTTTAGCATATGCTACTCTCGACCAGCTCAAATCGAACCCGTAACTCTTTACCTCACTACCTAGATTATTGATAACCCCAGACAGAGTTGTTGCTTCTCCAACACCAGCCTCTAGAACAGAGGAGGGATTACATAAGGAGAGAATTATTTTAGCTATTTCTGCCGAATATTCTGCTTTGTGATTTGCCATCTCTTCATTTTTCATGGCTTCAATATAACTACCTGTTTGTAAATCATAAGCAATTTCTATGATTTCTCGTGTATTGTGCTCAACGTTCAGCTCTTTGCGCAAAATAGCACTGATATTCTCACCTTTTGCATACAGCTTTTTCAATTCTAGAGATGTAATCATCGTTTGTACCTAATTTTTCAGTATTGGTTTAAGTGTTTTATCTTAATATTTTTTTATTTATCTACGCGAACAAGCTTCCCGATCGCCCCGTGACAGTCAGCTCAGAAGGCACATTATTAATGTCTATAAATTGATTTGAGTTCATATGTGACCAAGCACACCCAATCAGCATTTCCATGCCAGCCTGAATATCTAAAGGAGATATCAAATTATTAAATTCTTGTTTAGACACCCCGCCATTAACCACACTGACCAACTCATCAAAAGCCACATGAGTTGCGCCGCGTGGTGATTGAGGGTGATAAGTCTTTTGATCTAGAAAATATGGAGAATCTGGATTTGACCTAGTAGATTGTTGAATATACGCCCCATCACCATGAATTATTAAAGTACCGTCAGAAAAATTTAGCCTAACCACGGCTCCACCACCAATACTTATAGAGCCTCTTACTCCATTTAAAAATAGAAATTGTGCACTATCTATCAAAGGATCAGAATCGATAAGGTCAGAGTCGACTTTATTAAACGACTCTGGATTTAAATCAGCCCTAACATGTGTGGGCCTTCCAGCAAAATAGACCAGTAAATCCATGGAATGCGGGTGACTCCAAAGGAGAGGAGCAACACCAAATTCAACCACCACTTCTCGTAGCTCACCAAGCTCTTTACTTGAAATAATTTCCTTCGCTTTTCTATAAGCGTGATGAAAGCGTCTATTTACACCATATGAAATAACGCAAGTACTAGACTTCACCACATCCAATATTCTGCGACACTCACCTATACTGTTAGCTAAGGGCTTTTCAACGTATATGCCTTTCACTTCAGACTTACATAATTCATAAATAATTTCTGACTTCAACGGTGTTCTTGTTGCTATTGAAACAATATCGAGCTTTTCTGTACGCAACATATCCTTATAATTTTCATGAAGACTCTTAACAGAATACCCGACACCAGCATCGGTTAATCTTTGTTTATCGTTATCAGCTAGCGCGATTAATTCAACTCCGTTTGTCTTAACAAAACATTCTGCATGTGAAATAGGTAGCCACCCAGCAGGGATAACCCCTTCAAATCTGGTTGAATTTTGGACTCCCATCCTTCCACAGCCAATAACAGCACCTCTTAATTCCATTCCAATATTCCTGTTAATGCGTCAGTTTGTCGATTATTTATCAACTCATACATATTTCCAAGCTCCTTCCAGTCACAACATAACTCAGTAAATGGAAGAGTATCTAATCGTTCATCAAGTATTAAATCAGATAGGAATTTGATATTTCTTTTTAAAGTGAAACGAACATCTATTTCTGAAACATCAGCTTCCGTTACATAACCCGTATATTTTAGAGACAACTGCTTGTCGTACAGCAGGCTAGAATCTAAAGGATTGAATTTTGGCAGAGGCAATCCACGCCCAGGAAATCCGAGCAATACCCCAACCCCTCCTGTACGTAACAGATTTAATGCTAAAAGATAATCTTCCCAACTATCAGAGGTAATAATAGACAGATCAAATGTTTGGAATAAATCATTTTGAGTGCAAGCGTCATTTTTTTGAACAGTTGAAACATGCATATTATTAAACAAACTTTCTCGATTTTTTTGGCTCGTAAATACAACTGGTGACCCACCAAATAATGACACCAAACTCGTCGCTGCATATCCTAATGAACCGAGACCAACAATTGAAACTTTATGCCCTGGAAAATACCCTCCTTTTAAAAGAGCCGAATAGCCTAAATGAAATAAATAAGTGGTTACTATTTTTTTAGCGTCCGTTCGATCCAAATCCTTAATGCAAATTAGAATATCTTTAGCCGCAACTCTAAAATGTGACCGATGAGATTGGTGAGTAAGGATCCAATCACCAGGGTGAATGCTTTCCACAGATTTACCTACTTCCAATACCCTAGCAATATTGCAATAGCCCTGAAGCCGAGGATAAACTTTCGAAGGCCTAAGGGGGGGTTTTCCTAGCCATGCTGATAACTCGGTACCTGGTGAAATAGCACTATAATAAGTTTCCGCTAATACATCGTTATCAGATTCAATTTTTACATCTTCTTTGATCAACTCAAGCTTTTTAGGTCCGTGCAACTCATATATATATGATTTAATAGTTTTCATTCGTAATAATATAACCTTGAAGATGTCTCAAAATAACTCTCATGCTGTTCATAGTCGGTGGTTTATCTTTCCTACTACAAACTAACCCCTTTTCCGAATAGCACAAACTCTCGTGTTGGCTCATCACTATTTGTCAACAGGCCACTAATATCTGCTGGAAGTTGACATATTTTATTTTCAGAAGAACCGATAAGATGTTTCACCTTAGGAAGTCTCTTACTAACAAACCACTCAACTCCGCTTTTAGTTACACCTAACCAATTAAAAAAGCCACTAATGTCCACTTCTGATTTGTTATAATGGTTTTCCAACTCCAAAGCCGACTGTCGATCTAATCTACCGTGACGTACCTCCCGACTTAATTGATCTCTCACCTTTCTATAACCAACTCGTTGTAATTTTAGAAGGTCATGGAACTCATAATACACACTACTACCGGCCCGTTCATAAATATCAAATGAAGCCGAATTATGTTGTGGAACAAAGCCTTGTACAACGCTTTTCTTGTTTTGGTAAAGCGGGTCCCACCGAAAATAATTGCTTAAGTAAATACCTTTCACTTTAGAATGACCAAGGTTTTTAATATTTGGATAGCGATAATAATTTAAATTTCTAATATCAATCTGCGCACCGGAACCAATGACCTTATCTACATCATAACCAAACAAGTCATGCTCTTTTCTGCTCCATTTGCTCATCTCAACTGAATCTGTATGCGAGAATTTTCCAACTTGCTCTATTGCTTGATTTTGCCCCCACACGACTAATGGAATATTTCTTTCTTTTGCGATATGGACGGGGAAAGAGGATTTTAAGGCGATCGATGGCCATAAAATATGATCGAGTTTTCTTAATGTTGTTCTTACCATCTCTTTGTAAGTGTTGATTTCAGGATTATATACCAGTGAATCCAAATCAAAATGAGTGATTAAATTGTGGAGATTATGCCAACCTATATTATTCATATAATAATCGTTAACACAAACAATCAAAGGATTTAGGTTAAGAGCCAGAACCTTGCTTACCACATAATAATCTTCCGCATCCCCCTGCACAGGTACTACACAGTCATAATGACTTTTTTTATTTTTGCGGGTTTGACTAATTAAATCAACTAATAAAGACTCCCTCTCTCCCCAATTGATTGTGTCTTTTTCACTATGTGTAAAACAGCCAGAACAGACTCCCTCTTGAAATGATAGGCCAAACGGGTGTTTATTATCATATAAACAATTGCTACAGAATTGTGGATTATTTAAAGTAGTCAATTGAATTCTCACTATGCAAAACACGATTTTCGATTATTGAAGAAGCGATGCCTGTTGACTTTGCTACTCTAATTATATTTTTCCCTACACCCCCGGTTATAATTATTTTATTTAGCGGGATTTTCAAATGCTCTAAAAGATCCATTTGAAAATAATCATTATTGCCTTCGTTACTCATATCAATAATAATTATTTCATCTGCATACTGCATACAAAATTCTTGAATCTCATCACTTAATTTAATCAACTCATTTGCTTCAGAGTGATAAACACAGATTACATCATCAATTAAGGTTATCGGTAAGCAAGCTAAAATCGCTTGTCGACCAAACGAATTAATAGCATTTTTTACGAAGCCTTCATTTATATTTATGAATGCAGAGGATAAACATAACCTCTCTATCGGGAGCCCCGACAAGTTATTGATGTCACTATTCGAACGAATACCACCACCAAATGATAAAGGTGTAATTGTTTTAAGTTCACTTAAAAGCTTTAAGTCTATGTTTAAACTATCTTCTGAATCGACTCCTTTTATCGGCCTTACAATCAATATCTCATCGACTTCATATTCATCTAAAATATCAATAGCCGTTTGAAGATCTCCGAGAGGTCGAAACCTATTCCAGCCATAAGATTGGTAACAATACCCATTTTTTAAAAGAATACTTGCTCCTACTCTCATAACATCATCTCAAATAAGTTTAAACCAGTGACCTGACTTTTTTCGGGATGAAATTGAATTCCAATCAAGTTTTTTTGTACAACCATAGAGGAATAGCCTGCATACATTTTATTCGGAATTTCTAAATGTGCGGCATCTTCGCTGGTAGAGCAAACACCATATTCATGATTATAAAACACACGCCCTTTAAGCTTTCTTTTCCGCGTCAATCCGAGCTGAGCCTGACACTCAGCGGCATTAAAATATTCAGTGTCAATTTGAAAGTGTTCCCATCCGGTATGAGAACAATTTCTCAATTGATTTGACCCAATTTTTTCCGTTTGTGCATCGACTAAACCCAAACATTCGGTACCACCATCCTCTTCACTAGATATCGTTAATAATTGAAACCCTAGGCAAATTCCAATTATTCTTTTACCTTCTGAATGATGTTTTTTGATTGCTTGATCTAGTGAGCTCTCTTTAAGTTTGTCCATATAAGGCCCTGCTGAGCCCACACCTGGCAATATAATAGTGTTCGACTTGACTTGATTTGGTGAATTTACAGCACGGGAAGGTACTTGTAGAAGTGTTAATATATTTGTTAATGATTGAATATTCCCGCAACCAACATCGATGATATCAATCATTAAAATCTACCCCTATTTTAAAGCGTCGTTTAGGGCGCTCGTTATCTGATATGGAAAAAAGGGATGTATTCGTCCATTTATTATTTATATCATTCCAAAATTCTTCTACAGGCAAGCCAACATACTTGCAATATTTTTGAATAATTTCATCACTACATACGCCATCATACATTTCAACTAACTCTATACCTTTAACCCTTGTTATCATCCCATTTCTAATCTTTTCGCATACTATGTCAGTGGCTCTACCAAAACCAAATTTATAATATTTAATCATCATATTAATATTAGTAAACTCTTCGTCCAACATTGATGCATTCGATATGTCACCAGTTATATGTTCTTCACCAGGCCTTAAAGATAAACCGGCTAAAGCAGCGTATGCTCCATTTTCTTCGTTATCCCAATCGTCCCATGCTGGCCCTAAATAAAAAATACTTATTTTTTTCTTATTAAATTCAATTTCATCGGGATAAATATAGTGATTAACAAGATATTCTTTTTGTATTGCATCAAACAGCCAATCATTTCCGCCCTCAGTAAGGGTATTTGATTTTCTTAAATTATTCCCATCAAATTCATCAACGCCTTCAGTTGCCGAATCCCCAACTTGAAGAGCTGGATTCTCCCCCCAAAAAATCAAATTAATCCCAAGATCGATCGCTATACGGGGAACAGTTGAAAATAAGGATAATTCCGTGGACTTACACAAATTTCCAAATTTTTTGAAGGCTTCCAACGATAATTTTGCTGATGTTTTTGGTGCTGGAGTAACTACCATTAGGTCAAACCCCATAGAAATCAGATTTGATAAATTTTCAGCACCTAATTCAGACATCTGTAATGGGGGGTACGCCGCACAAACTAATAATGGTTTTAGCCCTAGCCTGTCTCTAACCCAATGCGCTTGTCTTGTACTATCTTTTCCTCCGCTAACCCCTACAATACAATCATAATCCCCTTTTTTTCTGACCTTTGAGGTAGCCTGCTTAATTCTCTCCTTCAATGCCCTCAACTTTAAGACATGATTAGTTTGATTGCCTATCAATGAATATTTACAAGGAATACACACGCCATCATTTGTAAACTCAGCATTAGGTCTAAGTGTTGTGGTTAAACATTTTTTACAATACTTCATCTGAAATCATCTAAATTGACAGGAGTTCCGAATTCTAAATCAACCTTTGCAACACTTCCAACAACTTGATTTATAAATTTAGGTGCGGCGCCATATCCGGGTCGGATACTCTTAACATCATCTCCTGTCACAACACTACCGCCAGTCACCTTTTTTACAACATAAAGAGAGCGTCTAAACTTTACATTTCCTTTTTCAGCTTCCGCTCGCTCATAATTTACTTTCCCTAACGCTCCCCAAGCCGTTTTGGCATCTCGACATAACTGCGCCAATTCTTGAGGTTCTAATGAAAAACTGTCATCAGCTCCGCCACCATCACGATTTAGGGTTACGTGTTTTTCAATTAAACACGCACCAATTGCAACTGATGCAACCGCTGTTGCATTATCGATTGTATGATCAGATAAACCTGAAAGCACATTAAAGCGAGAAGATATATCGGCAATTGTTCTTAGATTATATTGCTCAGCTGGAGCAGGGTAACCACTTACACAATGCAAAACGATCAGCTCATGACAACCATTTTGACGAGCGCAATCGACAGCCTCTTGTATTTCAAGCTGGTTCGCCATTCCGGTAGAAATAATCATCGGCTTACCTGTTTGGGCAACACGCTTGATTAGAGGCAAGTCTATAACCTCAAACGAGGCAATTTTATATGCTGGAGCTTCTAGTTTCTCTAGTAAGTCCACCGCGGTGAAGTCAAACGGGGAACTAAAAATTGTTATACCTAGCTCTTTAGCCTTGTTAAACAAAGGTTTATGCCACTCCCAAGGCATATGAGCATCCTTATAGAGTTTATAAAGTGTTTGCCCCCCCCATAACCCGCCATGGATTTGAAAGTCTTCAGAGTCGCAATCCATAGTAATCGTATCGTGTGTATATGACTGTAACTTAATTGCATCAGCACCCGCTTTTTTAGCTTCCTCCATGATTTGAAACGCACGACCTATATCTCCGTTATGATTAGCAGATAGCTCTGCAATAATATATGGAGGATATGCAGGGCCAATTTTACGGCCATCAATTGTAATGTAAGGTTTCATCATCATCTCAAGTTATCGGTTGCCGAATATAGGTATCTTCTTTGACACGGTCATAGTTAGCTGACTCAAACAATTTCTGAGAGGCTAAATTTTCAATTAGTACTATCGCTTCAATTGTAACATTAGAATGAATTTCATCAATAAACTTCAAAGCCTGTCGTGCAATACCTTTCCCATGATATTTTGGATCTATAAAAATAGAAATTACGTATTGAGCTTTCCTTGCTCGGTCCAACCTCACAACTCCGACATCAACTATATTCGTAACAGAGTCGCACCATTCAAGGATATAAAAATAGTCTTGATTAGATTTAAGCTTTCCTTCCATCCAATCCCTGTGCTCATCCCAACTTGGAGTATTTGAGTTGGTAGCATAACGTCGAATTCCAGGCTTACACTGCAATTCAAAAACCTTTGTAATGTCTTTAGCCAATGCATTACGAACACTCAACTGTCCACATCTTTCTTTATCAAACTGTACTTCAATCTCATGCATAACTCTTTGAGTACCTAAGCCATCACATAAAGATAAATTAGCCCTCCTGTATCGAAACCTCTGGCTCAACAGAAACTCCAATGAGCTACATAGCTTATCTTCAATTTCATCCAACTCAACGCAAATTGCAGCCTCTGACTTCACTAGATTTTCACTAATAGTATGTTGATTTTCTGCAAGTGGAATTATAATACTTGGAATTCCGAGACAGGCTCGCTCCCATGAAGTAGAACCCGGCGCCCCAATCGCTACAGAATGTTTTGACATTAATTCGGCCATATTCTCAACAAATTCTATATGCGTTACCCAAGAGCTGTTTCTTTCACAGAATGATTTTACAGATGAATAATGTGGAGCTTTCGAACCTAGTAAAACCGTTACTTGAGGGCGCTGAGTTTCTTGTTTATCAAAGACACCTAAAACACGGAGCGTTGCATTAGGCTGGTCAATACCTCCCATTGTAATAAGTACATTATGACCTCCCTCCTCCTTTACATCATCTAAAATACGTTCACGATAGTGAGCAAAGTCAGGTTTAATTAACGCATAATTACACCCTGCTAGAACAACAGTTTTAGGACAACAGTTTTTGTACTCATCTATTTGACGCGATAACGTTTGATCAAGTAATAATTCAGCACAATGAGATCTTACAAGGTCATCAATAACAAATAGACCGCACACTAATTCGCTCTTAATAACTTTTTCCCAATCTTGACCAATACCATAATGATCAACAACAACTAAGTCTGCTCGGTCAAGAAGCGTTAAAAAGTTTTGTGCATCCTCTTGCCATGAAACTTGCAACCATGCTGCGTAATCCGCTGTATGCGCTGGGCTAAGCCCGTCAAGTGGTTGTCGCAATTCATGTACAACAAAACCTTTAGTACGAATGAATGAAACTAAATCACCAAGTTGAGGACGTGACACAAACTCAACACAATGCCCCTTTTTCTTTAGGGCATGCGCTAAAACAAGACAACGCATAACATGACCACTGCCAATATAAACAGATGCATCAGTTCGAATGACGACTTTCATTCACTTTCCATACATCGCTGAAAATAAGGCTTCAGCAAATTCCCAGTCTTCGACAGTATCAATATCTTGCACTCGTTTACGAGACAATATAATGGGTTTAGATTGCTCAGAAAAAATAGCTTCTCCTTGCTGAAACGCAACATCAGTGCCCCAATAAAATTGCCCTGCGTCATGATAAACTTCTTCTAAGTCTTGAGAGCGCGTATTCGCATACTCTGGATAAAACATTCTCACCCTCCCCCGTTCATTCAAGGCTATAGCTCGCTGAATAGGAAAAGAAAAAGTAGTAGCACTAAACACATAACTCACATTTTCTATTTCTAGCATTTTTAAGCCTTGCTGCAGTGACTCAGGTGTAATAAAAGGAGCCGTCGCATAAATACAACAAACGTACTCGATATCCCAGTCCTCTTTACCGAACCAAGTAAGAGCATGTTGCATAACATCCATCGTTGTTGCGTGATCATCAGCAATATCTGCTGGACGCATAAAGGGCACTTCTGCACCATATTTTAATGCAATATCGGCAATTTCTTGGTCATCTGTAGACACAATAATCCGATCAAAACACCCCGATTCTTTAGCTGCTTCAATCGAGTATGCGATCATCGGTTTACCATGAAAAGGTTTTATATTTTTACGAGGTATACGCTTACTACCGCCACGGGCAGGTATAATTGCTATATTCATGATCAGCCTTGCAATATCGCACTAAGTACTTTTACCACTTCATATTGCTGTTCAAACGTCATCAAGTGAAACATAGGTAAAGAAATAGCTTCTTGGTAATAAGATTCAGCTTGAGGAAAATCCCCCTTTTGAAATCCCATGTTTTTGTAGTATGGCTGAGTATGTACGGGTATATAGTGTAGGTTGACACCAACCCCATTAGCACGTAATTCATCAAATACTTGCTTGTGCGTTTTAGCTATTTTATCTAACTGCAGCCGAATAACATATAAATGCAATCCCGAGTATGTTTCTGGTAATTGATAAGGCAACGTTATCATTAGCTTGGAGAGCAATTCATTATACCGACTAGCCAATACATGCCGAGCAGCAACAAACTCTGTTAAACGACTCATCTGCGAAACACCTAATGCAGCCTGAAGCTCCGTCATTCGATAATTATAACCCAACTCTATTTGTTGATAATACCAACCACCATCAGTCTCACCGACCATTAATTTAGGGTCGCGTGTTACCCCATGACTACGGAACAATGCCATTTTCTCGGCTAACTTGTCATCATTAGTCAGTGCAGCACCGCCCTCAGCAGTCGTGACAATTTTCACAGGGTGAAAGCTAAAAACCGTAATATCTGAATATGCACAACTTCCAATAGGCTCATTACAATAACGCCCGCCAATAGCATGGGAAGCATCTTCAATAATGGAAAACCCATAAATATCCGCAAGCTTTTTTATCGCCTTCATATCACAAGGCTGACCGCAAAGGTGAACTGCTACCAACACTTTAGGTAAGCAATTATCACGCTGCGCCTGTTTAAGTTTTTGCTCTAACTTAGCAGGACATAAGTTGTAAGTTGCATCATCTATATCAACAAAATCGACTTGAGCCCCGCAATAAAGACCGCAATTAGCAGAAGCCACAAAGGTAATTGGGGTCGTCCAAAGCCAGTCGCCTTTTCCTAGGCCTAATGCCAGACATGCGACATGCAATGCCGAAGTTGCGCTATTTAAAGCTAACGCATACTTAGCTCCTGTATAGCTAGCTAGAGTTTTTTCGAACGCAGGAACCTGAGGCCCTTGTGTTAAAAAATCAGATTTTAGTACACTAACAACTGCGTCAATATCCTGCTGCGTTATTTCTTGCTTTCCATACGGGATCATATTCATGATTTATACTTCGAAGTCCGGATCAACATGTTCTTTGATTAAATCTCGTAAAGATTCAACAGACTCCCACTCAGTATTTGTACCTGAATTATATTTAAACCCAAACTCTACTTTTTTTGCCTTATGATGCTTGATATATTCTTCCTCTGAGTAATTGAAAGAAACAGAAGGAAGAATCGCATAATAAATTCCAAGATCGATTGTATTAAGCGAATCGGTATCCGTAATCATCTCTTCATGAAGTTTTTCACCTGGGCGAATTCCAACAACTTTAGTATCACACTCGGGGGCAATTGCCTTTGCGATATCCATGATTTTATATGAAGGAATTTTGGGAACAAAAATCTCTCCGCCTAAATGGTTGTCGATAGCAAACATAACAAGGTTAACGCCATCTTGGAGTGAAATATTAAAACGGGTCATTTCTTCATGGGTAATGGGTAATACGCCGCCGGCTCTTTTATCCATGAAAAATGGGATGACGGAACCACGAGACCCCATAACGTTACCATAACGAACAATACTAAAACGGATATCTTTTGAACCACGAATATTATTAGCAGCAGCAAATAATTTATCTGATGTTAGCTTAGTTGCTCCGTATAAATTAATAGGAGCACAAGCCTTATCGGTTGAAAGCGCAACCACATCCTTAACTCCACAAGCTAATGCTGCATGAATTACATTTTCAGCACCATCAACATTGGTGCGTATGCACTCTGTGGGATTATACTCTGCCGTATCAACTTGCTTAATGGCTGCTGCATGAATAATAACATCGACGCCTTCACACGCTTGAGTCATACGAGAACGGTCGCGAACATCTCCTATAAAAAAACGAAGTTGCGGGTAATCATATTCAGGATATTTCTGTTTTATAACAGATTGCTTTAATTCATCACGTGAATAAATAATAATCTTTTTTACGCTTGGATAACTATTCAGGATAGTTTCAATAAATTTTTTACCGAATGAGCCTGTTCCACCGGTAATTAAAACTGTTTTATTGTTTAACATGTAATTTCCTTTAAAACTCCCTAACACTTAAAATTTTGTGCATTTTTTTGCACTACATTTACATTAATCAAGATTATTTATCTATTCTATTTTTATTTTATTTTTCACCAAACCCCACGGCATTGGGTGAACTTTCGCTGCCATAAACCAGGTAAGTATAAATTGAAAAAACATCGCAACTGAAGCTCCAATACCAGCCCCAATCAAACCATACTTTCCTACCAACCACCAAGTAACCAAGACACCAGCTGCACCACATACTATTGTAACAGAAGCTGTTATGTGTGTTTTTCTTTCATAGAAAAGATAGCCGGTTACTAAGTAATACATTCCGTGAAACGATTGGGCCAGAACAAGAAATGGTAGAACCTCAGCAGCCTCTGCATACTCAGGCCCCGCCAGTATGTCTATAACAAACCTAGCCAAAAAGGCTGAGATAGGCACAGTTAAAAGAAGGCAAAAGAAATAAATGTAAGTAATTCTCACTATTCGAGCCTTTTCTACATCGCAACCTGACTTTAATCGTTCAAATAACCAAGGGGAGAATGCCTTACCAAAGGCGTCATTAATTATCTGAAGGCCAAGTGAAATTTGGACCGCGACCATATATATACCAACAAACCTTGGACCTAAGTGATCATTAACAATTACCCTGTCAGCCATAAGCAATAAAAAAGCACCTATAACATGCGGAATCAAAGGAACACCAAATAGCAGCGCATCTTTAATATAACTCAACTGTGTTTTAAATTTAAGCAAGCCCTCTCTATACAACAAGAACAGCGCTAATATGCCAAATAACACAAATGGAACAAAATGCCCCCAAAGGCGCCCCTCAACTCCTTTTAAATATAAAACAACCAAAAATATACTAAACACACCATTAAGCAAAGCAGCACTGAACTGCATAGCCCCATATTTTTTAGCCATCCCCTGAACCTGCCAAAGCACAAGCCTGATTTGTATTATAAATGACAAAACTGAAACAACTATAGCCATATAAAGCCAAAATATCGGTATCGATATCTTGCTCGAAATCCATTCATCGAGAAATAAGAACGAAAAAAAGACTACAAATCCGCTTATTAACAATATAAAAACACACCCAGATACATATTGCGGCATATCAATTTCATCTTTATCAAACCAGCGCCTTGAAATTGCTCCATGCACACTTAAGCCAATCACAGCACCTAAAAGGGGAAGAAATGTTGTATATAAAGCAACTACCCCATAACCATCAGGACCTAAATAACGGGTAAGAACAGGCAAAAGAGCAAATGGAACCGCAGCTACAGCAATATTAGAAAATAAATATATCGCTGCATTTTTACTTAAACCAGACATTATTTTTACACTAGTTGTTCAATAATTTTGGTGACGCTAGCATCATCCAAATAAGGATGCATTGGTAGGCTAAAAACTTGTTGAGATAACTTTTCAGCGATAGGGAATTCACCTTCAAGATAGCCTAAATACTCAAATGCCGTTTGCTGGTGCATACAAGTTGCATAATAAATAGCAACAGGAATATTTTTATCTTTATATCCCTTCATAATTTCATCACGATTTTCGTCGACCAAGGTATATTGCGCCCAAGAGCTTTCCCAACCATCAGGTACCTGTGGGGTTTTATATTTTAATGACAAATATTTTTCGTATTTTCGTGCTGTTTTATTACGATTAATAAGTTCTTGAGGGAATTCAGATAATTTTTCCAATAAAATGGCCGCTTGTATCGTATCTAAACGGCTATTCATACCGATTCGAATGTTATCGTATTTATCACCACCCTTACCATGCACACGATAAGATTTTAATAGCTCTGCATACTCATCACAATTAGTAAATACAGCACCTCCATCACCATAACAACCCAAAGGTTTTGCAGGGAAAAAGCTTGTAGTTGCAATATCACCAAAACTACCTGCACGCTGACCATGAACTTCACCACCGAACCCTTGAGCTGCATCCTCAATCAATCTTAAACCATAATGCTTAGATATGCGCTCAAGCTCTGGATAATTTGCAGGTAATCCAAACAAATCTACGGAAATAATAGCCTTAGGGTTTAGCTTTCCTTCAGCAACAATCTTGCTAATTCGTTGCTCTAAATCTATTGGACAAATATTAAATGTACTTTCATTTGAATCAATAAAAATAGGAGTAGCCCCTACAAATGCAATAGCTTCAGCTGTAGCGAAGAAAGTAAATGTCGGGCAAAACACCGCATCACCCGCTTTAATTCCTAGCGCCATCAAACTAAGCTGAAGTGCATCTGTCCCATTTGCACAAGTAACTACATGCTTGACACCAACATAGTCCGCTAGCTTTTCTTCTAGCTCTTGAACTTCAGGACCCATGATATATTTACCATGATCAAGAACTTCCTGAATACGCTTATCAATGCGCTTCTTTAAGTGTTGGTATTGGGCTTGTAGATCTATAAACTGCATTAGATTTTCTCTGTCACTTTTATTAAATTGCTACCGCACAGTTTATAAACTGCACCAGTATCTTTACAAATTACTGAACCGTTTCCTTGGGTCGGTAACTCGAGCTGTTCACCATACTCACTCATCCAACCGATTTGTTTAGCTGGCACTCCTACCATCAGGGCGTAGGGTTTAACATCTTTATTGACAACTGCTCCTGCACCAACGAAGGCATATTGACCAATCGTTACGCCACAAATAATCGTGCAATTAGCACCTAATGTCGCTCCCTGCTTCACGAGCGTATCTAAATACTCATCTTTACGCTCTATACCGGAACGAGGATTATACACATTGGTAAACACCATACTTGGCCCGCAAAACACCTCAGCTTCCATATGTACATTGTCATACACCGAAACATTGTTTTGTATTTTACATTTATTACCAATAGTAACTTTGTTACCAACGAAGACATTTTGCCCTAGAGATACCCCATCACCTATCTTAGCCCCCGCACAGATATGCGCAAAGTGCCATACTCGTGAGTCATTACCTATTTGAGCACCATCATCTACGATGGCGCTTTCATGAACATAACATTCAGGCATCAACGAATCACCTTGTTAACGAAGGGATGAATATCAGATGCATTTGTTACGATATCCTGCTTACGAATATCACTTACTATCTCAATACTATTTCTAGCTTCTTCTAAACCAAAACCTTCACCGTTTAAAATATGCTGATAACTGGCTGTATGAAGGTCGGTGAAACCACCAGAAAACTCAATTTCTTTTCCGTCAACAGTGATTGAACGATAGGTTCGTTGGCCAGATGCTTTCACGTCTTCTGGAATGTAATCGTAATTAACTGATAAGAACCAACGTACTTTAGCGTGCTTAAATTCCAAATAACCCGCATTTGCATCTGCATGCTTTAAATGGGCTTCATTTTTCTTTAAATCACCAAAGACCCAACCTAACATGTCATAAAAATGCACACCGATATTTGTAGCGATTCCGCCCGACTTATCCTCATATCCTTTCCAAGAGGTAAAGTACCAATGTCCACGACTTGTTAAATAAGTCAAGTCAACGTCAAACACCTTATCGGGATTCTTAGCCACTTCTTCAGCAACGTATTCTTTTAGCTCTATAATACTAGGGTGCAAACGAAGCTGAAGAATGTTGTAAACCTGCTTACCCGTTTCTTCTTGTACAACTTTTAACGCATCAATATTATGAGGGTTTAGTACTAGTGGCTTTTCACAAACAGCATGCGCGCCTTGTCGCAGAGCAAAACGAATATGAGAGTCATGAAGGTAATTAGGTGAAGCAATGCTAACGTAGTCTAAATGAGTACCTTCACGTTTCAGCATATCTATATGACGATCAAAACGTTCGTATTCAACAAAAAAATCTGCTTC
>Ga0209825_1000537_pt1 | contig 26361 bp, 25 predicted proteins | sample EN8Hudsemesocosm_FD_184631 | JGI IMG/M metagenome (GOLD analysis project Ga0209825, IMG submission 184631) | Methane-oxidizing microbial communities from mesocosms in the Hudson Canyon - EN8B Hudson Canyon (SPAdes) (version 2) | ecosystem: Environmental > Aquatic > Marine > Cold seeps | place...
ATTTCTGGGCGAGCGAGTCTGCACGTTCCGGTAATGAAGAAGGTAGGGCGATTCTCAGATATATTCTTTCGCAACCTTCTCAGTAGTGAGTAAAAACAACAAACCTTTTTGGCAAACTAAAACCCTAGATGAGATGACACTTAATGAGTGGGAATCTCTATGTGATGGCTGTGGGCGTTGTTGTTTGCATAAGCTTGAGGATGAAGATTCCAACGAAATCTATTTCACCGATGTTGCTTGTCATTACCTTGATGAGGAAACTTGTTCGTGTCCTCACTATGAGAATCGACAGGCCTATGTGCCTGATTGTTTAACAATTAGGCCAGATTGGGCTGAAAAGTTCAATTGGCTACCCACTACCTGCGCATATCGGTTACTATATGAAGGCAACGACCTATTCAGCTGGCACCCCTTGGTTAGTGGCGATAAAAAGAGCGTGCATTTGGCTGGCATTTCGGTTCGAGGGCGTACCTACAGAGACAACGAAGTTAGCGAAGATCAATTGTTTGAACACGTGATTACTTGGGTTGATTAAATGAAAAAATTTGCAGCAATCATTCTCACCATATTTCTTTCATTCTCGTCGATTGCACACGAGTGGCCGCATGAAAACATCTCAGAGGCTGTGTTTTCCCTAAGTGTTGAAGATAGAGTCCCAATCGATATTATTGAAGAAGCGGACAACACTTTAGGTAAAATCTACTTCTTCACCAATATTCGTAATTTGAAAGGCGAGCATATTACCCATCGTTGGATTTATGGCGACAAGGTAATGGCCGATGTGCTTTTTGAGATTAAAGGGCCGCGCTGGCGTGTGTGGTCATCAAAAAATCTTTGGCATACATGGATAGGTGAATGGAAAGTGCAGGTGCTTATCAAAGATGGCACGGTGCTTTTTGAGAAAACATTTAACTATAAAAATCAAGAAGTAGCAGAAAATGAATAAAGTTGTTTTGGCCTATTCAGGCGGTTTAGATACTAGTATTATTGCAAAGTGGTTAACAGAGACTTACGATTGTGAAGTTGTAACTTTCACAGCTGATATCGGTCAAGGTGAGGAGGTTGAGCCAGCGCGTGCGAAAGCCGTAGCGATGGGTATCAAAGAAATCTACATTGAAGACCTCCGTGAAGAATTTGCTCGCGATTTTGTTTTTCCAATGTTCAGGGCGAACGCCATTTACGAGGGTGAATATCTTCTAGGCACATCCATTGCACGCCCTCTTATTTCCAAGCGATTGGTGGAGATTGCCGCTGAAGTTGGAGCCGATGCAATCTCTCACGGCGCTACCGGCAAAGGCAACGACCAAGTGCGCTTCGAGTTGAATGCTTATGCCCTTAACGCTGATATTAAAGTAATTGCCCCATGGCGTGAATGGGACTTATCGTCGCGCTCAAGCTTAATGGATTACGCTGAAAAACACAATATTCCAATCGATTATCAAAAACAATCGAAAAAATCCCCGTATTCAATGGATGCAAACTTATTGCATATTTCTTACGAAGGCGATATTTTAGAAGACCCTTGGGTTGAGGCGGAAGACGACATGTGGCGTTGGTCGGTATCTCCAGAGGATGCGCCTGATACATCAGAATATATCGAAATCACTTATGAGCAAGGCGACATCGTTGCCATTAACGGTGAGACTATGTCCCCAGCAACGGTAATGGAAGACTTAAATCGTCGCGCCGGTGCTCACGGTATTGGTCGCCTAGACTTGGTTGAGAATCGTTTTGTCGGAATGAAGTCACGCGGTTGTTATGAGACGCCAGCGGGCACAGTAATGCTTAGAGCGCACCGTGCGATAGAGTCGATTACGCTTGACCGTGAAGCGGCACACCTGAAAGATGAACTGATGCCGAAATACGCCAAGTTGATATATAACGGTTTTTGGTTTGCGCCAGAGCGTGAGATGATGCAGGCGGCGATTGACGCCTCACAAGAAAATGTTAGTGGCGTTGTTCGTGTTAAGCTTTATAAAGGCAATGTTTCTGTTGTTGGGCGTAAATCCGACAACTCATTATTCAGTGAAAAAATTGCAACCTTTGAAGATGATGAAGGCGCATACGATCAAAAAGACGCAGATGGCTTTATTAAGCTTAATGCACTGCGTCTGAGACTAAAAGCGTTACAATAAACATAAACAGGAGGCGTGTTGCAAGTTAAGATTTTTTCAACTCGAGAATCGTTTAGATTTAATTTTCAAAAAGCGTTAGACGCTCTTGAGAAAAAGGTGAATAACTGGACTGCCACTAATCCTGAAATTAGTATTATTGACATCAAACAGTCAGTTGTTCAAGCTCTTGGTCCAAGAGAAGTAGTAATTTCAATTTGGTACGAAGAAAAAACTATTTAACAGCCTTCCTGGCGCTTCCGTTATATATAAAAATCCCGAGATAATCGGGCATATTTTTATGGAGAGAAATTATTAATTAATCACCTAATGTGTGCAGTCCACATTCACGACCAGCTTCAACCTTGGTTGGGTCGAAGTAGCGAGTTTCATCAGGCAAGCCATGCTTTTCAAGATAAATCTGCATATCAGCAAGTGTCCAGTCCAGTAGCGGTGAAACCTTGATAACATCGTTTGGACCAAGGGCAACGGTATCCATTTCTTGTCGTACAGCTGTTTGCTCTCGTCTGACAGCGGTCAACCAAACGTCGGCATCAGACTCTTTCATCGCTCTCAAAAACGGCTCTATCTTAAATTGATGTGAGAACTCTTCATGCGCAGGGTCGTCTATCATTGGAATACCGCCCATCACGGCATCGCGTCTTGCGACACTGACTAATGGCGTGTATACCGCTAGATTGAGAGCCAGTTGCTGTGTGACTGCGTCGGCAAATTTATATGTTTGTGGCATGTTGTAACCCGAGTCAATCCACAGTACTTCTGTTTCTGGGGCGACTTGATTAACCATGTGTAATAACACGGCTTCTTGCGGTCCAAAATTTGTCGTAACAATGGCTTTACCTTCAAGTGCCAATGCCCATTTGACAATTTGTGCTGCGCTCTTGCCTTTAAGTTCTTTGTTGGCGTCAGCAATATGAAATTCAGCGCGATGATGATCAACCATATCGGCCTGTTGCGAGCTAATCATGCCGGCGGCAACCGTGGCATTGGTGATTTTATCGATTAAAATAAAAGCGCCTAAACCTTTGTTATGAGTGAATTTCTCAATAGGAAGTAAAGCGTCAAGTTGTACGTCTAAAAGACCGATTTCGTTGAGCTCTAATACATCGGCATCAACATGCTCGAGGGTGTTGATATCAACACGATGATGGATGATATCAACGCGTGCATTAACACGACGTGTGCCCAATTTAAGCTCATAATCTTTATCAAGAGCCAATGGTGTTTGATCCATCCACACTAGGTGTGAGCGTAATTTTTGTTGATTGGTTATGGCAAAATTATCTTGCGAGTGAACCAATAAATCGCCTCTAGAGACATCAATCTCTTTGGCCAGTGTTAGAGTGATTGCCATGCCTTTGTAGGCACGATCCAAAACACCATCGGCAGTGATAACGCGTTCAACAGTTGTGCTTAAACCACTCGGCAAAACCGTAATTGGGTCGCCAGGGGCGACACTGCCTTGGTTCAGGGTGCCACAGTAGCCACGGAAATCAGCATTGGGTCGATTAACATATTGAACTGGCAACTGAAAACCATCAGCAACTTGATCAATCGTTTGTTCCACTTCCTCAAGAAATGGCAGCAAAGCTGGCCCTTTGTACCAATCCATATTTTCAGACGGATTAACAACGTTATCACCTTTCAAGGCTGAAAGGGGGATAAAGTCAATCTTGCCAATATTGAGTTGCTCGGCAAAAGCCTTGAAGTCGCTTTTGATTTGCTCGTACGTTGCTTCGCAGAAATCCACTAAGTCCATTTTGTTAACTGCCACGACAACATGCTCCAGACCTAATAATGACACTAGGTAAGAGTGACGTTTTGTCTGCGTGATTAACCCCTTTCGGGCATCAATAAGAATAATAGCAAGGTCTGAATTTGATGCGCCTGTGACCATGTTGCGAGTGTATTGCTCGTGTCCAGGGGTGTCAGCAATAATAAATTTGCGCTTCGTGGTTGAGAAATAACGGTAAGCAACATCAATAGTAATGCCTTGTTCGCGCTCTGCCACAAGACCATCAACAAGCAGTGCTAAGTCAAACTCTTCACCATCTTTGGCACCATCATGACTGTTTTTAATTGCTGCTAATTGGTCTTCATAAACCAATTTTGAGTCGTGCAGTAAGCGTCCGATAAGGGTAGATTTGCCGTCATCAACACTGCCGCAAGTCAGGAGTCTTAGTAGGGTTTTGTGTTCATGCTGATCTAGGTAAGCATGAATGTCATCTTGGATTAAGTTGTCAGAATAACTCATTAGAAGTACCCCTCTGCTTTTTTGGCTTCCATCGATCCGGCTTGGTCAGAGTCGATTAAGCGACCTTGGCGTTCGGAGGTTTTGGTAAGAAGCATTTCTTGAATAATGTCTGTCAATGTGGTGGCCTTTGATTCAACCGCTCCAGTTAATGGGTAACAACCGAGTGTACGGAAACGAACCCATTCTTCTTTTGGAGCTTCGTCTGGGTCAAGTTTCATACGGTCGTCATCAACCATAATTTTGATGCCATCGCGCTCAACTACTGGTCTTAGTGCAGCATAGTATAGTGGCACAAGTTCGATTTGTTCTAAATAGATATATTGCCAAATATCAAGTTCTGTCCAGTTTGAAATTGGAAAAACACGGATACTTTCACCTTTTTTAATGCGGGCGTTGTAGAGGCTCCACAATTCAGGTCGTTGATTTTTTGGGTCCCAACGATGCTTTTCTGAGCGGAAAGAGAAGATGCGTTCTTTTGCACGTGATGCTTCTTCGTCGCGTCTTGCGCCGCCAAAGGCAGCGTCAAAGCCATGCTCATCCAGCGCCTGCTTCAGACCTTGTGTTTTCATCACGTCGGTATGCACCTTTGAGCCATGAGTAAACGGACTGATGTTCATTGCCACACCTTCAGGGTTAATGTGAGTCAGCAATTCCATGCCAGATTCTTTTGCCACTTTGTCGCGAAACTCGATCATTTCACGAAACTTCCACGTTGTGTCAACATGTAGCAACGGAAAGGGCGGCACTGCAGGGAAAAATGCTTTTTTCGCTAAGTGCAGCATTACAGACGAATCCTTACCGATTGAGTACAGCATCGCAGGATTGTTGAATTCAGCAGCGACCTCTCTGAAGATATGAATGCTCTCCGCTTCAAGCTGCCGTAAGTGGCTTAGCCTATGTTCTGGTAGTGAGCTCATTGTGCAAGTCCTTAGTGTTGGGGTATTGGGTAGCGATGACTCGCTTCAAAAGTAGGAAGATTATAGTATTTTTTTCTAAATATAAACAATAAATAGAAAATATAATACTATTGTTTTCAAGTAATCCTCTATTTATAGAAATAAATTCTATTTTTTGAGTAAACTATAGAAATGCTGTTGGTTGATAACTAATATTGACCATTCATCTTGAGCTGTATTGATAGAGACCTTTACAACAATCATTGTAGATTTGAAAGCGGGATTTATTGCATTTTATAAGGCATATTTTTAGAAGCCCTACTTGTTATTAAGCGAAAAAAGTTAACGGAGGAAAATGTAAAAAATCTCCCTTTCCAGAGGTTAAAGCTAAAAAATCTAAAAAGTGCAGAAAGATTCTCATCAATAGCTATTGCTATTAATTTTTTACACACTTTTTATTCTTTTTTATCATTCAGTAAATTATAAAATGATTGTTGTAAAGGTCTCTTATAATAGCCGCTAATGATTCGAGCTGCACTCAAAACCACCTTGCCCATATTTTTTGGCTATTTACCTTTGGGTATTGCATTTGGCTTGCTATTTCAAGAGCTAGGCTATCCTTGGTATTTCGCCACTCTAATGGGTGTTTGCATTTATGCTGGCGCCGCTCAATTTATGGCCGTTGGCCTGCTTGCTACCGGTGTGGGCTTTGTTGAGATTGCCATTGCTACTTTTTTCCTTAATTCACGTCATATATTTTACGGTTTGGCGTTACTCAATGGCTTTGGCCATTGGGGGTTTAGAAAGCTCTATTTGATCTTTGGCCTAACTGATGAAGTGTATTCTTTGATGACCACGATTGAAGTGCCGCAGCAGTACGAGCAATCTAAATTCTATTTTTGGATGACACTATTCAGTCAGAGTTATTGGATTATTGGCTGTACGCTTGGCGCATGGGCCGGCACCCAACTTGCTTTAAATACCCAAGGCATGGAATTTGCTGCCACAGCCTTGTTTACGGTGTTGCTTATTGAGCAATGGATTAAAGTACGAAAGCCATTACCCTTTGTTGTGGCGCTGATTGCATCAGCTATTGCACTATTGTTGCTTGCTGAGCACATGCTGATATTGGCCATCTCTCTTTCACTTATGATGATGATGGCGCTACGCTTAACCAACCAAAAGGTGCGCGATGAATATTGAGTATTTGTTAATTGTGATAGCGATTATGTCAGCGGCAACTTTTGCTACAAGGTTGCCACCTTTTGTGCTTTTTAGTAGTCGTGAACAACATCCATTGTTACAATTTATTGCAAAATATACACCACCGATGGTGATGAGTGTTTTGGTGATTTATATGTTGAAATCAGTCGACCACCTTTCCGCACAAGGGTTATATGCTGCCATCGCACTTGCTGTGACGATTGCTGTGCACCTTTGGCGACGTAATGCGCTGATGAGCATTGTTGCTGGCACAGCCACTTTTATGGCGTGTGTGCAAAAGATTTTTTTCACTTGACATTTATATATTTACTGCGTATTATTTTTAATTGAACGTTCAATCAATAAAAAATAATGCCAATGTAGTCAACAAACAGGTGACTGGCCGTTTGGCCCACAAGGAGCCTTCTTGTGGTTCTAGGGTTGGTGTTGAATCCGTAGTAAAATGTTAAACAAGATTTTTGTATAAGTCATTTTAAAATTTTATTCATTGTTAGTCTTGGCCCTTCGGGATAGGGGATTTATTCCATTTTCCTGCTTTAAATTTTATTGCTATACAACAATTAGAACTTCTAAAATTATGCCTTGTAAAATAAAAATCCCATTATCAAATCTAAAATGATTTATGCAAAGGTCTCAAATAACCCATTTATATATTATTAAGTAGCAACAAATGCAAAGGTTGATGAAATTATTTCCTTTTTTGGTTTGGTTTAGACTGATCAATAAAGAATCCTTGAAGGCAGACTTTTTTGCTGGCTTAACGGGTGCTATTATTGTCCTTCCCCAGGGTATTGCTTTTGCAACTATTGCAGGCCTACCGCCAGAATACGGCCTTTATACTGCTATGGTTGTGCCTATTATCGCCGCCTTGTTTGGTTCATCTCATCATCTTGTTTCCGGCCCAACTACGGCAATCTCAATCGTTGTTTTCGCAGCAGTTAGTAAGCACGCGGTGATTGGGAGTGAGGAGTTTGTTGCGATGGCGTTGACCTTAACCTTTTTGGCTGGCGTTTATCAGTTGGCATTTGGTTTGGCGAAGTTTGGTATGTTGGTCAACTTTGTCTCACATAATGTGGTGATTGGTTTTACTACGGGGGCAGCCTTATTGATTGCGAGCAGTCAAATACCCTATTTTCTGGGTATTGAAATTATTAGGGGTTTTAGCTTTACTGACACCTGGAAGGTGCTTTATGACAGCATTGTAGAACTAAATATTTTTGTGCTTATTGTTGGCCTGAGCACATTAGCCAGCGCTATTGCGGTTAAGTTGATTAAGCCACGATATCCAAATCTATTGATAGGCATGTTTGTTGGAGGGCTTGTTGCAGCTTTGTTGAGTGGCCAAACCAATGCCATTAAAACTGTCGGAGAAATACCAGCGCTCCTACCACCCCTTTCTATGCCAGATTTCTCACTCCGCACATTGAAATCTTTAGCGCCAGAAGCGTTTGCAATTGCACTTTTGGGTTTAATTGAAGCGGTATCCATTAGTCGCTCGGTTGCCACTAAGTCATATCAGAGAATCACACCAAGCCAAGAATTTGTTGGTCAAGGTCTTTCAAATATTGTTGGTAGTTTTTTTTCAAGTTACGCCTCGTCTGGCTCATTCACGCGCACGGGCGTTAACTATGAAGCGGGCGCGAAAACACCACTTTCTGCTATTTTTGCAGCGTTGATACTGGTGTTTATTGTGCTATTGGTTGCACCTTTGATGAAGTACTTGCCACTTGCTGCAATGGCGGGCGTTATTTTATTGGTGGCCTATAATTTGATCGACTTTAAGCACATCAAAAAAACATTTAAATTCTCTAAGTCAGAAACCTCTATTTTCCTAGTTACTTTTCTCTCAACTTTGTTATTGGAGTTAGAGTTTGCAATCTACTTAGGTGTGTTGCTTTCGTTGATGTTGTTTATCGCTAAAACAGCGGCACCCGAAGTGCACACATTGGCTTTTGAGAGTGGCCCTGAGGAAAGTGAACGTAAGTTAAAAACTATACGCACCACGCCTTTGGTGCAGTGCCCTCAACTGAAAATAATTCGCATTGACATGTCTATTTATTTTGGCTCGATCAACCATATTCAAAAACAAATCAATCAAATTGTTGACAATCAAAGAATTTACCATATTTTGATTGTTGCAAATGCTGTCAACTTTATCGACCTAGCTGGCATTGAGGGCTTATTGTCCGAAAATCGTCGCTTGAAAGAGTTGGGTGGTAGCTTATACTTTGTTTCAGTCAAAGCCTCTGTTGAGGAATTTTTGAAAAAAGTGCATTTTATTGAGCAAATCGGCGAGGATAATTTCTTTGAGTCAAAAGGTCAAGCTATTCACAATATTTACGGCAAGCTAGATATGAAAAAGTGTGAAAAATGTCGAGCACTGGTCTTCAAAGAATGCAACTAGACCTCCAAATCGTTTAACTAACGAAAGTACTCGGCTATTGAGCTAACATCTTCTCTTGGTGTGCGATAGCTGTTGACTAACGCCTCGGTATCTTCATAACCCAGTGCCATACCGCAGAGCAGTGTTTTATCGTGACCGAAATCCAACTCTGATTTGATAATGTGCTGATAATCAGCTAGGGCCGCTTGTGGACAAGTGCTAAGTCCCAAATCTAGCGCCCCCAACATTACGGACTGAATAAACATACCGCAATCCATAAAACTTCCGGATTGCATGCTCGAGTCCATAAAAAATAGCAACATAACGGGTGCGTCAAAAGAGCGGTAATTTGCAGCCCACTGATCTATTTGGCGCTCTTTGTCCTCGCGCTTAATATCCAGTGTTGAATACATCAGTAAGCCGCATTCTTTTCTTCTCGACTTATAAGGCTCCACCCATTCAGTAGGATAGTATTGGTAATCTCGTTTGCCTTTATCGCCGGAGCGAAAAGCTGCTTCAATTTTTCCTTGCAGTTTTTGTTTGCTCTCACCCATGACTACAGCAACGTGCCATGGTTGGGTGTTAACGCCAGATGGTGCGTGTCTTGCCGCACCAAGGAGAGTGTTTATTTGCTCCTCAGTGACGGCTTTATCTAGAAAAGCACGGGTTGATTTACGTTGCTCTAGGGCTTGAATGACGTTCATAAGATAGTTAGCGCATGAAAATGCATTGATTTTAATATGCTATCTGGAAGTTATATATCTTTTTTTCAGAATCTTCAACCCTTCTTTTTGATACTTTTTCTGGTCGTTAAACAAAGTATCAAAGCCTAAGAGGGGAAATCAAATATTTCCGAGAAAGGGTTTATGTTTTTTGAAAGAAAATCTAGGATTTTCGGAGTCAAGATAATGGAGGCTGGGACCGGAGTCGAACCGGTCTATAAGGCTTTGCAGGCCCCTGCATAACCGCTTTGCTACCCAGCCAATGAGGCTTAAAAACAAAAAAGCCTGTTCGCACAGGCCAATTGTATCACTTAATTTTTGGAGCGGGAAACGAGATTCGAACTCGCGACATTCACGTTGGCAACGTGATGCTCTACCAGCTGAGCTATTCCCGCATAGATGTGAAATTATAGTGTGTTTTTCCTAGCTGTCAAATGTTTTTAGGCCTGCAATCAAATAATTAAATCCAGACCATAAAGTGAGCACGGTGGCTGCAAATAAAAGCGCCAAACCAGCGTTTAAAATATCGTCCTGTGAAAACATGAGCAGTTGTTGGTGGTAGAGCAAAAACAAAATAGCAAGCATTTGCATAAATGTTTTTGTTTTACCAAGCCACGATACTGAAATATGCGCTCTTTTACCAATTTCCGCCATCCACTCTCTTAATGCAGAGACCAGCAGTTCCCTGGAAATAATAATGACGGACGGTATGGTGACAAACCATGTGGCGTAATAGTCGGTCAGTAGAATAAGGGCAACGCACACCATTAACTTATCGGCAACCGGATCAAGAAAAGTACCCAATTCTGATACTTGGTTGAGTCGTCTTGCAAGCAGACCATCAAAGAAATCCGTCAGACTGATGAGTATAAAGATTGCCACCAAAGAGTTATTAATCCAAGGCAGAGGTTCGCCCTCTAAATAATTGGGCTGCAAATAGAACAACGCCATAAAGACTGGAATTAATCCAATTCTAGAAAGAGTGAGAATATTGGGAAGTGTCATCATCAGATGGTTATTCTATCAAAATAGGGCTGAGGTGTAGAATAAACTTAGGGTTGGTGCGCTCGACAGGACTTGAACCTGTAACCGCTCGGTTCGTAGCCGAGTACTCTATCCAGTTGAGCCACGAGCGCAGCAGCGTAATTATCGCCATCTTTCAAACAAAGGTCAAGCAGAGTTTGCTGTTTTTGTAAAAAGATTTACCAATTTGTCCAACTGCATCATACGAGAGCCTTTGATTAGTATCGTTGCGTCCGAGTGATGGCTGCATAAGTGCCGATATAGTGATTCGATATCGTCAAATTGATCTCCTTGATAATGCTTAGCATCGTTGCCAATTGTGTACACCTTAGCAACAGAGCTTGCCCTTAGATAGTCACCTATCTCTTGGTGAAGTTCGCTTGATCCATCGCCTAATTCAGCCATCGAGCCGAGTACGGCAATTTTTTCACCTGCATTTGCAGCAAGGGTATCGATGGCTGCTTTCATCGAATGTGGATTGGCGTTATAGCTGTCGTCTAGAATTGTGAAACCACGACAATGCAATAGGTTCAATCGGCCTTGTTCTGGCATTGTTGACTCAAGCCCTTGTTTCATATGAGTAATTTCAATACCAAGTTGTGATGCACAGGCCGTGGCAGCGAGCGCGTTTTCCACTTGATGTTTACCAATCATCCTCAAGACCACTTCTGTCGTTTCATTGTTACAATGAAGGTTAAACTGCAATAGATCCTTTTGTTCGACTATATTGGTCGCAAAGACAGTAGTATTGTCGCCGAATAATACACAGTTTCGATTGTCAGCAATTTTCTCCCAAGCGGATTTGTGTGGTGAGTTGGCATTAATGAATGCCACACCTGTTGTTGGAAGCGCACCAAGAATTTCACCTTTGGCTTGGACAAGATTTTCGAGAGAGCCAAACTCACCCAAGTGGGCATTGTTGGCATTGGTAATAATGGCAAATTCTGGCTTGGCAAGTTGGCAGAGCAAGGATATTTCGTTAACGTGATTCGCGCCCATTTCAATCACACAATATTTGTGCTCCTGGGTGATATTTAGCAGTGTTTTTGGCACGCCTAGATGGTTGTTTAAATTACCCTGCGTGCACAGTGTTGGTGCGTCAAGAGCCAAGATATTTGCCAGCATGTTCTTGGTGCTGGTCTTGCCATTACTGCCAGTGATTGCAATCACGGTTGGTTTGAGTGACTGTCGGTGCCAGCTGGCAATTGCTCTGTAGGCTTCTTCGGTGTTGCCAACGGTGATTGTTGGTAGATTTGTGTTTATTTCTTTATGGGCAATAACAGCCTTAACACCAGCGTCTTCAGCGTGCTGTACAAAATCATGACCATCAAATGAGTCGCCCTCTAGTGCAATGAATAACTTACCTTTACCATCCTCTCTTGTATCGGTAGTAACACCTTTAAATTCGACATTAGTAGTTGAGCTGCCGCCAGTGATATCGGCAATGACTTGGCTGTTAGAGGAGAGCATTTTGAGCAACCTTGATGTCGCTAAAAGGCAAGATTTGTGCACCAGTTGTTTGCGTTGTTTCATGGCCTTTGCCAGCAATGAGTAAACATTCATCTTCAGTCAAGGTGGTAATGGCTGTTTGAATGGCGAGCTCTCTATCGAGTATGACTTCGGCCTCGAAGCCTTCTTTCATGCCTATTTGAATGTCGTCAATAATGCTTTGAGCGTCTTCATTTCTAGGGTTGTCGTTTGTCAAAATAACACTATTGGCTAATTCACTGGCAATTCCCCCCATCTTCGCTCTTTTGCCAACATCTCTGTTGCCACCACAGCCGAAAAGCACCCTTAATTTGGACTCTGGATAGTGCTCTCGCAGAGTTTTCATCGCATTTTCAAGCGCGTCTGGAGTATGGGCGTAGTCGATCCAAATATTATGGTTTGCTATTTTTTGCATTCTACCTGGTGGTGAGGTGATTCTGCTTAACTGAGGTATGACATCATCATCACTATAGCCCAGCGCCCTCAAACTGGCGAGGGCTGCAAGCGTGTTTGAAAGGTTGAAACGGCCAAGTAGAGGTATTTCGAAGACAAATTGATCGAGTCGGCAGAGGAAGCCTTGGTTGTTAATATGGCAATAACTTAAATCATCAACAGAGAAAGTGCTTTGTTTTTTATCAGCGGCAAGATCTAAGAAATAAGCGTGGTTTTCATCGTCTTGGTTGACGATCACATGCCGAGATTTATCGTCAGAAAACAACCTGCCTTTTGCTTGCCGATAGTCTTTCATGGTTTTGTGGTAATCAAGATGGTCTTGAGTTAAATTAGTAAAAATGGCTTGATCAAACGTCAGGCCATCTACTCTATTTTGCATCAAGGCGTGGGAAGAGACTTCAATCACAGCCACTTCTACACCTTCTTGATGATATCGATCAAGAGCCCTATAGAGGGCTAATATATCTGGCGTTGTATTGGCGGTTTTTTCATCAGAGCCACTAATACCCAGCGTGCCGATAACGCCTGTTTTGACTTTAAGACCTTCAAGCAGTCGCGCAATGAACAGGCTCACCGATGTTTTGCCATTGGTGCCGGTGACACCGATTAGTTTAATCGAGTGCGCTTGCCGATAAAATCTCTGTGCAAGTGTTGCTAGGTGTGATCTTAAGTTATCAATTCGAATACACGGTACCGCGCATTCTAAATCCCGACCTTCTGTAAGAATGACAACACAACCTTGTTCAATGGCTTGTTCTACGTAATCGCTGCCATGACTATTTTCGCCTTGAAGGGCGATAAACGCATCCCCCTCTTTGAGGCTGCCGGTATTGAGCGCAAGCCCGCTAATATTTATCGAAATCTCGGTCTCTTGAACGCCAAGTAATAATGTTTGTATATTCATTGTTCGGGTAACAGTGGTTAAACGATTTTTGCCTGCATTAATGTGTGCATATTGATAGCGCCAACAATCTTATCACCAGCATTAACGACTGGCAAAGAGTTTAGATTGTATTCATCCATCAGCTCAACGGCTGCCAATGCTGGCTTGTCGGCATTAATTGATTTGCAATGCTCGGTCATCACTTCGCCAATTGTAAGATTTTGTATGTCGGTGTTTTTTTCCAATACCCGGCGTAAGTCGCCGTCGGTAAAAATCCCGAGCAAAGTGTTTTTGTTATCAGCAATAAGCACCATGCCCAGTGCTTTTTCACTCATCACCAGCAGGCTCTCAAGTAGCGGAACGTCCGGGGCAACAATCGGTGTCTCATTGCCAGATTTCATAATGGTTGAGACCAGTGTCAACAGTCGTCGGCCCAATGCGCCGGAAGGGTGGGATCTAGCAAAATCTTCAGGGGTAAAGCCGCGTGCATTCAGCAAGGTTATTGCTAAAGCGTCTCCCAATACCAGTGCAACCGTTGTGCTGGAAGTTGGAGTTAAATTATGTGGACAAGCCTCTTGCTCAACACTTACATCAAGGTGGGTGTGACTCGCTAAGGCTAGGCTTGAGTTATTATTGCCAGTCATACTAATAATTTGAGCACCCATGCTGTGAATACTTGGCAGCAGCTGACAAATTTCCTCGGCCTCTCCTGAGTATGAGACAAGAATGACAACATCGTTATTATCAATCATACCCAAATCCCCATGACCTGCTTCGCTAGGGTGCACAAAAAAAGCAGATGTACCAGTAGATGCTAAGGTTGCAGCAATCTTGCGGGCGATATGCCCTGATTTCCCGATGCCAAGTAGAACTACTTTGCCTTGACATCCTTGTAATAACTCACAAGCGTCAACAAAGCTTTGATCAATTCGATCTTTAAGCTTAAGAATAGAATCAGCCTCTAACTGAATGACAGTGGTTGCTATGTCAATTAATGCTTTTGTCACGACGTGTTTTATACTGGTTTCCAATAAGAGGATTATAATGTGTTGAGGTTAAGTTAAAGAGGGAGAGATGAAAACCAAGGTGTTATTTGTTTGTATGGGTAATATTTGTCGTTCACCGACGGCAGAGGGCGCTTTTCGGCAATTGGTGAAAGAGTGTAACTCTGATGAGTTGTTTGAAATTGACTCTGCTGGAACACACGCCTATCATGTTGGTAATCCGCCAGACCGGCGATCTCAGCAAGCAGCAAAATTTCAAGGTGTTGACTTGTCTGACCAAAAAGCGCGCCAAATCCATGAAAGTGATTTTTATCATTACGATAAGATATTGGCAATGGATCTCGATAATTATCATAACCTTAAGTCTGCGTGCCCAGATGGGAGTCAATCTGAGATCGAGTTATTGCTGGATTATTTGCCCGACAATAAAATACAAAGTGTGCCAGATCCCTATTATGAAGGCAGATTCGACGAAGTCTTCGGAATGATTCATCAGGCTTGTGATTTATTACTGCAGGATTTAATAAAAAAAGCCTAATATCAGTTGACATAAATATCCACAGCAAAGTATAATTCTTCGCTTTATTGTCTCCTTCAAAAGAGCAATTGATTAGAAAAAATACACTGGAGTAGAAGCTTTATGTCAACGATTAACCAACTGGTACGTGACCCACGCAAGAAAAAGATTGTTAAAAGTGGTGTACCTGCACTAGATAGTTGCCCACAAAAACGTGGCGTTTGTACACGTGTGTACACAACAACACCGAAAAAACCTAACTCAGCGCTACGTAAAGTTGCTCGTGTTAGATTAACAAATTCAGCAGAAGTAACTACCTATATTGGTGGTGAAGGACATAACCTTCAAGAGCACTCTGTAATCCTTATTCGTGGTGGTCGTGTTAAAGACTTACCTGGTGTGCGTTATCACACAGTTCGCGGCGCACTTGATACAACAGGCGTTGACGGCAGAATGCAAGGTCGTTCAAAGTACGGCACTAAGAAACCTAAGAAATAATCATAAGAGAAGATTGATATGAGAAGAAGATCCGCACCTAAAAGAGAAATCCTGCCAGATCCAAAATTTGGTGATTTAGTATTGGCTAAGTTCGTAAACATCCTAATGTTGGATGGTAAGAAATCTGTGGCTGAGAAGATTGTTTATGATGCGTTAGATACAATTGAAGCTAAAGGTAATGCTGAGCCAATTGAAGTATTCAAACAAGCCCTAGATAATATTGGCCCCCAAGTAGAAATCAAATCACGTCGTGTGGGTGGCTCTACATACCAAGTTCCAGTTGAAGTTAGAGCAGATCGTAAGGTCGCCTTAGCAATGCGCTGGATGATTGAGGCTTCTCGTAAGCGTGGTGAAAAAGGCATGAAGCTAAGATTAGCTGGCGAAGTGCTAGATGCAACACAAAACCGTGGTTCGGCTTTCAAGAAAAAAGAAGACACACATAGAATGGCCGAAGCTAACAAAGCTTTTGCTCATTTCCGCTGGTAAATTTAGGAAGCAATCATGGCAAGAACCACCCCAATTAATCGTTACCGTAATATCGGTATCATGGCGCACATCGATGCGGGCAAGACAACCACTACTGAGCGTATACTTTTATATACGGGTCGTACTCACAAAATTGGTGAAGTACATGATGGTGGCGCCACCATGGACTGGATGGAGCAAGAGCAAGAGCGCGGTATTACTATTACCTCTGCGGCAACGACTTGTTTCTGGAAAGGCATGGATTCTCAGTTTGATGAGCACCGTGTTAATATCATTGATACACCGGGACACGTTGACTTTACCATTGAAGTAGAGCGTTCTCTTAAAGTATTAGACGGCGCATGTGCAGTATTTTGTGCAGTTGGTGGTGTTGAGCCTCAGTCTGAGACAGTTTGGAGACAAGCGGACAAATACAGTGTGCCAAGAATTGGCTTCGTTAATAAGATGGACCGTGCAGGTGCAGATTTCTTGCGTGTTTGTGATCAAGTAAAAAACCGTTTAGGTGGTAACCCAGTACCAATGCAAATCGCGATTGGTGCGGAAGAGAATTTTGAGGGTGTTGTAGATCTTATTCGTATGAAGGCAATTTTCTGGAATGAAGAAGATCAAGGCGCGACATACGATGTTAGGGATATTCCTGCTGATTTGCAAGATCTAGCTGACGAAAAACGTGAATTTATGATTGAATCTGCAGCGGAAGCGACTGAAGAGTTAATGGAAAAATACCTAGAAGAAGGTACTTTGACAAATGACGAAATCAAAGAAGGCATTCGTGCGCAAACGATTGGCAATCAAATCATTCCGATGTTTTGTGGTTCAGCTTTTAAAAACAAGGGTGTACAAGCAGTACTAGACGCAATGATTATGTACATGCCGTCGCCACTAGATGTAGAGCCTATTACAGGTATCCTAGATGACGCTGCTGAAACAATTGCGCCAAGAAATCCAACGGATGATGAGCCATTTTCAGCACTTGCATTTAAGATTGCAACAGACCCGTTTGTGGGTAACTTAACCTTCTTCAGAGTGTACTCTGGTGTTCTTAAGTCTGGTGATTTCGTATTTAACTCATCGAAAGGCAAAAAAGAACGTATCGGTCGTATTGTGCAAATGCACTCAAATGATCGTGAAGAAATTAAGGAAGTTCGCGCTGGCGATATCGCTGCTGCGATTGGCCTTAAAGATGTTATCACTGGTGATACTTTGTGCGACCTTAAAGAAAAAATCATTCTTGAAAGAATGGAATTCCCTGAGCCAGTTATCGCGGTTGCAGTTGAGCCTAAAACAAAAGCAGACCAAGAGAAAATGGGTATTGCTTTGGGTAAGTTGGCACATGAGGACCCATCTTTCAGAGTATCAACAGACGAGGAGTCGGGTCAGACAATTATTGCTGGCATGGGTGAGCTTCACCTTGACATTATTGTTGATCGTATGAAGCGTGAGTTTGACGTTGAATGTGATGTTGGTAATCCACAAGTGGCTTACCGTGAGTCTATTACAACGGCGGTTGAGCATCAGCACAAGTTTGCTAAACAATCTGGTGGTCGTGGTCAGTACGGTCACGTTTACCTAAGAATCGAGCCACAAGAACCTGGTGCTGGTTATGAGTTTGTTGACGAAATTAAAGGCGGTGTTATTCCTAAGGAATACATTCCTGCAGTTGACAAAGGTATCCAAGAGCAAATGAAGAACGGTGTTATCGCAGGTTTCCCTCTAGTGGATATGCGTGTTACTGTTTACGATGGTTCATACCATGATGTTGACTCGAATGAAATGGCGTTTAAGATTGCCGCTTCAATGTGTGTTAGAGAGGGCGTTAAGCTTGCTAATCCACAACTACTAGAGCCAATGATGAAAGTCGAAGTATCAACACCTGAAGATTACATGGGTGATGTGATGGGCGATATTAACCGTCGCCGTGGTATTGTTGGTGCAATGGAAGATACGCCATCAGGCAAGCAAGTTCAAGCAGAAGTGCCACTTGCTGAAATGTTTGGCTATGCAACAGATCTACGTTCAATGACACAAGGTCGCGCAAGCTACTCTATGGAATTTGCTAAGTACGCCGCAGCACCAAGAAACGTTGCTGAAGCGGTTGTTGAAAAATTAAACAAATAAGGGGTTTAAGATGTCAAAAGAAAAATTCGAAAGAACCAAACCACACGTCAATGTGGGCACAATCGGTCACGTTGACCACGGTAAAACTACACTGACTGCAGCAATCACTAAAGTGATGGCTGAAGCTAACGGTAGTGAGGTAACAGACTTTGCTGATATTGATAAGGCTCCTGAAGAAAGAGAACGTGGTATTACGATCTCAACTGCACACGTAGAATACGAGTCAGCAGTTCGTCACTACGCACACGTTGACTGTCCAGGACACGCCGACTACGTTAAGAACATGATTACAGGTGCTGCCCAGATGGACGGCGCTATCATCGTTATTGCTGCAACTGACGGCCCAATGGCGCAAACACGTGAGCACATTCTTTTATCTAAGCAAGTAGGTGTACCTTACATCGTTGTTTACATGAACAAAGCTGACATGGTTGACGACGAAGAGTTGGTTGAACTAGTTGAAATGGAAATCCGTGAACTTCTAGACGAATACGACTTCCCAGGTGATGACACTCCAGTTATTTTTGGTTCTGCTCTTAAAGCATTAGAAGGCGACACATCTGAAATTGGTGTTCCTTCAATTATGAAACTAGTGGAAGCACTTGATACATACATTCCAGAACCTGTTCGTGATACTGATAAGACATTCATTATGCCTATCGAAGACGTGTTCTCAATCTCTGGTCGTGGTACTGTTGTTACAGGCCGTATCGAAGCTGGCGTTGTAAACGTTGGTGACGAGCTAGAAATCGTTGGTATTAAAGATACACAAAAGACAACTTGTACTGGTGTTGAGATGTTCCGTAAGTTACTAGACTCTGGTGAGGCTGGTGACAACGTTGGTGTGCTACTTCGTGGTACTAAGCGTGAAGAAGTTGAGCGTGGCCAAGTATTGGCTAAGCCAGGTTCTATCAACCCACATACAAAATTTGAAGCAGAAGTCTATATCTTAAGTAAAGATGAAGGCGGACGTCATACACCATTCTTCAATAACTACCGTCCACAGTTCTACTTCAGAACAACGGACGTAACAGGTGCTTGTGAGCTACCTGCGGGCATTGAAATGGTTATGCCAGGCGATAACGTTAAAATGACAGTAGAGCTACTTGCACCGATCGCTATGGAAGAGGGTTTAAGATTCGCAATTAGAGAAGGTGGCCGTACAGTGGGTGCGGGTGTTGTTTCAAAGATTACACAGTAATTAGTTTTAAAGAACCAGCCTGGGCTTATGTCGAGGCTGATTTATGATGATTTTAGGCAAGTGGCTCAATTGGTAGAGTGGCGGTCTCCAAAACCGTTGGTTGGGGGTTCGAGTCCCTCCTTGCCTGCCAAACTTAAAGGATAGATGTGGCTAAGAACGCAGATAATCAAAAACAAGGCTTAGGCCAATTAAACGGTGTTTTGTCGGTTGCTATATTGATAGCATCGATTGCGTTGTTTTATTTAGAGCCTTTGACGCAAGTCACGCTCTACAAAGTACTTATTTTGCTTGCTGGTGTTGTAGTTGCTGCATTTGTTTTCACAAAGTCTTTGCAAGGTGAGAAATTCATTCACTTTGCTAAAGAGGCAAGAATTGAATTACGAAAGGTTGTTTGGCCAACTCGTGAAGAAACGTTTAAAACAACAGGCATGATTATGATTGCGGTTGTTATCGTAGCAATCTTCTTGTGGATTGTTGATGCATTCTTCACTTGGGGTGTTAGTTCAGTCTCATCGTTAAACATTTTTTAAACTAAGGAATCTTATGTCTAAGAAGTGGTTTGTAATACATGCAAGAAGCGGCTATGAAGCGAAAGTTAAAAAGTCGATTGAAGATGCTATCGATCTCGCTATTAAAGAAAAGCAGCTAGAAGAAGGCCTTATTGGTGAGATCATGATCCCTACTGAGCAAGTGGTTGAGCTTAAGGGTGGGATGAAGAAGGAAACAGAGCGCAAGTTCTTTCCTGGCTACATGTTGGTTAACATGGAGTTAACCGAGCCAACTTGGTTATTGATAAAAAATACCAATAACGTTATGGGCTTTATTGGTGGCTCGTCTGGCAAGCCATCACCTATCACTCAAAGAGAGGTGGACAGAATTCTTGCACGTGTCCAAGAAGGTGCAGATAAGCCCAAACCTAAAGTGGCGTTTCAACCCGGCGAAGAAGTGCTGGTTATTGACGGTCCATTTAATGAATTTAACGGCCTAGTTGAGAGTGTTGATTATGAAAAGAGCTTGCTGAAAGTTGAAGTATTGATTTTCGGTCGTACAACTGCAGTTGAGCTGGAGTTTTCTCAAGTAGAGAAAACATAGCATAACCTTAGGGTTATAAACTAACGGGGAGCTTAACGGCGCTTGCACCCATAGGAGAAAAAAAAATGGCAAAAAAAATTGAGTCATATATTAAGTTGCAGGTACCTGCGGCTGAAGCGAATCCATCACCACCGGTTGGTCCAGCACTGGGTCAGCATGGTGTTAATATTATGGAGTTCTGTAAAGCGTTTAATGCGAAAACTCAGGATCTTGATAAAGGCATGGCTGTGCCAGTTATTATCACTGTCTATAGCGACCGTAGCTTTACGTTTATTACGAAAACACCACCAGCAGCCGTGTTACTTCGCAAAGTAACGGGTATTGCTAAAGGTAGTGGTGAGCCGCACATTAATAAAGTGGGTACGGTAACACGTGCACAACTTGAAGAAGTGGCAAACATTAAAATGAAAGATTTGAATGCTAATGACATCGATGCAGCTGTACAAATTATTGCTGGTACTGCGCGTTCGATGGGTTTAGTGGTGGAGGGTTAATCATGGCTAATGTAACTAAAAAACAAAAAGACAATAAAGCAAAAGTTCAAGTGGGTGTTCGTTACTCAATGGTAGATGCTCTAAACTTGGTTAAAGAGTGTGCTTCTGCAAAGTTTGACGAGTCGGTAGATGTAAGCATTAATCTTGGTATTGATGCTAAAAAATCAGACCAAAACGTTCGTGGCGCAGTAACATTGCCGAACGGCACAGGAAAAACGGTGCGCGTTGCGGTATTCACTCAAGGCGAAAATGCACAAAAAGCGACTGACGCAGGTGCTGACGTTGTTGGCATGGAGGACTTGATGAAGTCAATGCAAGACGGCGATTTAAACTATGACGTTGTTATCGCATCACCAGATGCGATGGGTGTAGTTGGTCGACTAGGTCAAGTATTGGGTCCACGTGGTCTAATGCCTAACCCTAAAGTGGGCACAGTAACACAGGACGTTGCCACTGCTGTTAATAACGCAAAGGCCGGTCAAGTTCGATACCGTGCTGATAAGGCGGGCATTGTTCATGGTTGTGTTGGCAAGGCTTCTTTTGATCCAAAAGCTTTGGAAGAAAATATTACAGCTCTATTGGACGCGCTTAAAAAATCTAAGCCAAGTTCAGCAAAAGGTGTTTATTTCCAAAAGATGAATGTCTCTTCAACAATGGGCCCAGGCCTGTCAGTTGATTTATCAAGCGTTGATATTTAATGATTTATCAGTGATCGGCTGAGGCCATCACTAAAAGAATTCTTTGGGCGACAAGGTGACTTGTTTAGCCTCAAAGACCATAGGTGCGATGGATTTTTCGAAATTTGTTGCTTAATAAATTGATTCTTCAATTTGCCTATGTAGAGGGTATGCGAATACCTTGTGGCGAAAGTTATTTTATATAACTTTCTTTTTATAATTGTTCAGGAGAGACTATGGCTCTAAATCTTGAAGCAAAAAAGGCAGTTGTCGAACAGGTAAACGCAGTAGCATCTACTGCAATTTCTGTTGGCGCAGCCGAGTATCGCGGATTGAATGTTGGACAAATGACTGACTTGCGTGCTTCTGCAATGGATGCGAATGTATCTTTGCGTGTTGTAAAAAACACACTTGCAAAAAGAGCGCTAGCGGAAACTGGTTGTGAGTGTATCACACCGGTATTAAGCGGTCCTGTTATCTTAGGTTTTTCGCAAGAAGATCCTGGTGCAGTAGCCCGTGTTTTCCGTGCATTCATGAAAGATAATGATGCGTTAGTTGTTAAGGGTTTGGGTGTTTCAGGCGAATTTGTTGATGCAGATCAGCTGAAACGTATCGCAGACCTACCAACGAAAGATCAAGCAATTAGTATGGTTATGGCGTTAATGCTTGCTCCAACTGAGAAGCTAGTAAGAACTTTGAATGAAGTTCCTACCAAGCTAACTCGTGTTGTCGCAGCTGTTCGTGACCAAAAACAATAATTAATAATATAAAGAGGAGTAAATATCATGGCATTATCAAATGACGATATTTTAAATGCAATTGCAGATATGTCTGTAATGGATGTTGTTGAACTGGTTTCAGCAATGGAAGAAAAATTTGGTGTTTCAGCAGCAGCAGTAGCAGCAGCGCCAGCAGCAGCTGCAGATGCAGGTGCGGCAGTTGAAGAGCAAACTGAATTTAACGTAGTTCTAACGAGCTTCGGTGAGAAGAAAGTTGCTGTCATTAAAGCTGTTCGCAGTATTACTGGTTTAGGTCTTAAAGAAGCGAAAGATTTAGTTGAAAGTGCACCAGCACCAATTAAAGAAGGCGCAGAAAAAGGCGAAGCAGAAGAGTTAAAAAAGCAGCTTGAAGAGGCTGGCGCTAGCGTAGAACTTAAGTAATTTGTTCAAAGCTAATAACCAAAATCCCCACCAGGGGATTTTGGTGTTTTTATTCAGAAGAAATTCTGAATCACAATTTATCGATTAATACGGGGTATTCATGACTTATTCGTTCACTGAGAAAAAGCGCATTAGAAATAATTTTGGTACTAGGAAATCGGTTCTGACAGAACCAGATTTGTTGTCCATTCAGATTAATTCATTTAATACTTTCATCCAAGCAGGGGCAACTGAAAAGAAAGATGTTGGTCTCCACGCGGTTTTTCAATCGGTATTTCCTATTACAGCACTGAATGGTTACGCTGAAATTGAATACGTAGACTACGAGCTTCAAGAGCCTAAGTACAGCGTTAAAGAGTGTAAGCTTCGTGGCGTCACCTATGCAGCAACCATGCGTGTTAAGCTTAACCTTGTGTTATTCGATAAGAATGGCTCAACGCTAAAGAAAAAGCGTCGTGTTAAACAAGTTATTGAAGAGGATGTCTATTTAGGTCAATTACCCCTAATGACAGACACAGGCACCTTTGTTATTAATGGTACAGAGCGTGTAGTTGTTTCTCAGCTGCACCGTTCTCCGGGTGTTATTTTTGAACATGACAAAGGCAAAACACATTCATCGGGCAAGATATTATTCTCTTCCCGTGTTATTCCTTACCGTGGCTCATGGTTGGATTTTGAATTTGATCACCATGAGCATTTATACGTTCGAATTGACCGTCGCAGAAAGCTACCGGTAACAACATTGCTTCGCGCAATGGGTCTTAATTCAGAAGGCATACTGGACACTTTCTTTGATCACGTCGTGGTGAAAATTAAAGCTAAATCGTGTGATTTAGTGATGACTCCTTCACGTCTTCGTGGTGTTATTGCCGAGTTTGATATTAAAGCAGGCAAAGACTTAATCGTTGAGAAAGGTCGCCGCATTACCGCAAAGCACACAAAATTATTAGAAAAAGCAGGCGTTAAAGCAATCAACGCACCGCTTGAATATCTTTTGGGTAAGGTGCTTTCAGCAGATATTATTGATACTGATACGGGTGAAATTCTTATCACCGCGAACAGTTTATTGACTGAAGATTCTTTAGAAGTGTTGAGCGAAACAAAGATAAAGAAGATTGATATTCTCTACATTAACGATGCTGAGAATGGCGCTTACATTGCAGACACTTTGCGTCTTGATGACTTGCAAACAGAAATTGAAGCACGTATGTCAATTTACCATGTGATGCGTCCAGGTGAGCCAGCAACAGAAGATGCGGTGAACACACTGTTCTCAAATTTATTCTTTAGTCACGATCGTTATGACCTATCACGTGTTGGCCGAATGAAACTTAACCGTCGTCTGGGTATTGATTCAGAGACTGGCGAACATGTATTAACGCATGATGACATTATTAATGTGATCAAGCAGTTAATCGATATTAAGAACGGTCATGACGTTGTTGATGATGTTGATACGCTAGCAAATAGACGTGTTAGAGCAATCGGTGAGATGATCGAAAACCAATTTAGAATTGGTCTTGTTCGTGTTGAAAAGGCTGTTAGAGAAGGTCTAAACTTGGCTGAAACAGATGAATTGACGCCACAAGATTTGATTAACTCTAAGCCAGTTTCTGCAGCAGTGAGAGAATTTTTCGGCTCTTCACAACTATCACAGTTCATGGATCAAGTAAACCCGCTATCGGGTGTTACTCATAAGCGGCGTATCTCGGCCTTAGGTCCGGGTGGTTTGACACGTGAGCGTGCTGGTTTTGAAGTGCGTGACGTACATCCTTCACATTATGGTCGCCTATGTCCAATTGAGACGCCAGAGGGGCCAAACATTGGTTTGATTAACACTCTTGCGGTATATGCGAAAACCAATGAATATGGTTTCTTGGAAACTCCTTACCAAGTGGTTAAAAGCGGCTTGGTGACTGACGAAATTATTTATGTATCGGCGATTGATGAGATTAGTCATACCATTGCACAAGCAAACGCTACAGTGGATGATAAAGGTTGTCTAGTAGATGACTTGGTAGCGGCGCGTCATAAAAACGAATTTGTTTTGGTTGAAAAAGATGAGATCACATTGATTGACATCGACTCTAAGCAAATTGCCTCAGTTGCGGCATCACTTATTCCGTTCTTGGAGCACGATGATGCTAACCGTGCTTTAATGGGCTCAAACATGCAGCGTCAAGCGGTGCCAGTGCTACGCGCTGAAAAGCCATTGGTTGGTACGGGTATTGAGCGTGTTGTAGCAACAGACTCTAGAGTATGTGTGACTGCTGAACACGGCGGTGTTGTTGAAGCTGTAGACGCTTCAAGAATCGTTATTCGTGTTGATGCAAAACAAGCAAAAGCGGGTGAGTTAGGTGTTGATATTTATAGCTTAACAAAATACGCTCGCTCTAACCAAAATACTTGTATTAACCAAAAGCCATTGGTGCAACCTGGCGACAAAGTCGCGGTCGGTGATGTTCTTGCAGACGGTCCATCAACAGACTTGGGTGAACTAGCCCTTGGTCAAAACATGATGATTGCCTTCATGCCATGGAATGGTTACAACTTTGAGGACTCTATTCTAATTTCTGAGCGAGTTGTTCAGGAAGATCGTTATACGTCGATTCATATTGAAGAATTAACAGCTTATGCTCGTGATACTAAGTTAGGCTCTGAGGAGATTACTGCCGACATTCCAAATGTTAGCGAATCAGCTTTAGCTAAGCTTGATGAAGTGGGCATTGTTTATGTAGGCGCCCGTGTTAAAGGCGGTGACATCTTGGTTGGCAAGGTTACTCCTAAGAGTGAAACTGTGCTTTCTCCAGAAGAGAAATTACTACGCGCTATTTTTGGTGAAAAAGCTAACAACGTTAAAGACACGTCACTTCGTGTCGGCGCTTCTAAATCTGGCGTGGTGATTGACGTTCAAATCTTTACCCGTGATCGTGTTGAAAAAGACGCACGTGCCGTTGAGATTGACGAAGATCGTTTAGAAAAAATCAAAAAAGACATTGATGATGAGTTTGGTATTATTGAAGGTGACATTTTCCGTCGCGTTCGCTTAAAGCTTTCTGGCAATGTAGTAACTAAAGGCACAGGCGATGTTAAATTGGGCGATAAGTTGTCGGCCAAGTCGCTTAAAGCGTTAGAAAATACAGAGATTGCAAAACTAAAAGTTGAAGACGCTGATGTAAACAAAGAAGTGGCAGCACTGGTTAAGCAGGCGAAAGCAAAAGAAGAAGAGTTTGATGAGTTCTTGAAAGTTGAACACGCCAAAATTCAAGAAGGTGCAGAATTACCACCAGGTGTATTGAAGATGGTTAAAGTTTACGTAGCAACACGTAAAACACTTCAAGTGGGTGATAAGATGGCCGGTCGTCATGGTAATAAGGGCGTTATTTCGCGCGTATCACCAGTCGAAGACATGCCTCACCTAGAAGATGGCACACCGGTTGATGTAGTGCTGAATCCGCTGGGTGTACCATCGCGTATGAATGTTGGACAGGTGCTTGAGGTTCACTTAGGCTGGGCTGCAAAAGGCTTGGGCCATAAGATTGGTAATTTACTTGACCAACACCAAAAAGACACAGTGAAAGAAGTGCGTGGCCTACTTGACAAGATTTATAACAGCTACGGCAAAACTGAAGATCTAAAATCATTCTCGGATGATG
>Ga0209825_1000541_pt1 | contig 26320 bp, 17 predicted proteins | sample EN8Hudsemesocosm_FD_184631 | JGI IMG/M metagenome (GOLD analysis project Ga0209825, IMG submission 184631) | Methane-oxidizing microbial communities from mesocosms in the Hudson Canyon - EN8B Hudson Canyon (SPAdes) (version 2) | ecosystem: Environmental > Aquatic > Marine > Cold seeps | place...
CAAGCTTGAAAGCGAATTTCCTCGCCTTTACTGGAAGGGCAAAAATCTTACATATGACCTGGTTTGCCTTTTTTGTGACTTTCTTGGTCTGGTTTAGTCATGCCCCACTCTTACTTGCCATTCAAGAGTCTATGGGCTTAACCGATCAGCAGATAAAAACATTGCTGATACTCAATGTAGCGCTGACAATTCCAGCACGAATTATCACTGGTATGGTAGTTGACGTGTACGGCCCACGAAAAACCTACTCTGCGATGTTACTCTTAACAGCAGGCCTTTGTTTTTTCTTTGCCACGGCTCAAACTTTTGAAGTGTTGGCACTCGCCCGCTTCTTAATGGGTTTTGTTGGCGCGGGGTTTGTTATCGGTATCCGCATGATCAGTGAATGGTACCCTGCCCGACAACTAGGTTTGGCCGAAGGTATCTATAAGGGGATGGGAAATGTTGGTTCTGCAGTAGCTGCGGTTTCTTTACCTACCATTGCTGTAATGTTTGGCGGTGACGATGGCTGGCGTTATGCGACAGCGATTACGGGCTTAATTGCTTTGGTTTATGCCGGTTTTTATTATATGTCCGTAAGAGACACCCCTGTTGGTTCAACGTATTTTAAGCCCAATAAATCTGGCGGATTAGAAGTCACCAGCAAGCGTGATTTCTTTTTCTACCTAATCATGAATATACCTATGTACGGTGCATTGGCGGTATTAACCTGGAAAGTTGCAGCCCTCGGTTTATTAAGCGAATTTGCTGCCAACATTGTTTATGTTGTTTTAGTCGCTATTTACCTATTTCAAGCTAGCCAAATTTTTAAAGTGAATAAAGAAATATTTCACACTCCGGTACAAGATGTTCTGCAATATAATTTTAAGCAAGTTGCTATTCTGAGTATTGCTTACGCAGTGACCTTTGGTACCGAACTCGCTGTCGTTTCTATGCTGCCATTATTTTTTAAAGACACCTTTTTGATTCCTATTGCTTTAGCCGGTATGTTTGGTGCCTGTTTCGCTGTGACAGACGTACTTTCATGCCCATCAGGCGGTTTCATTAGTGACAAGTTTGGCCGTAAAACTTCTCTTGTTGTGTTGCTTTCCGGTGCGGCGATAGGGTTTTTTGGTATGTCACAAATAACGCCCGAGTGGCCAATTGCATGGGCCGTTGCGGTAATGATGGTAAGCTCATTTTTCCTTGGTTCAGCGGCCGGTTGCGTTTTTGCTGTGGTGCCATTAATTAAGCGTCGACTTACTGGTCAGATTGCCGGCATGGTGGGCGCTTACGGTAATATCGGTGCGGTTCTGTTTCTAACGGTATTCTCTTTCGTCTCACCTTCCGTATTCTTTTTGACCATTGCTGGATCGATCGCTATCGCAGCCGTTGTCTCCATGTTTTTGGATGAGCCTAAAAGTTCTATGGCAGAAGTTATGCCTGATGGCACAGTGCAGATTATTGAGGTTCATTAAGTCGAAATTCAATGATTAATATGGCGGCATAGACCGTCATATTAATAGTTTGCTCGTGATAACTCAGCGATTCGGAGAAAAGGATGCAGGCACCGAATATAGGTAGCGACTTAAGCTTTACTGTAGGGCAGCGCTCCATAGCAGGAAGAAAAACAGCCAACGAAGATACCATTGGCATTCGCATCCCTAAAGGCAGTTTGTTGAGAAACAAAGGAGCTGTTGCCGTTATTGCAGATGGTGTGAGTGCCGCTGAGGCTGGCAAAGAAGCAAGCGAGTCCTGTGTCTACAATTTTCTCTCTGATTACTATTCTACGCCTGATTCATGGAGCGTAAAAAAGTCCTCTTCCCAAGTTCTAACCGCCCTGAATCGCTGGCTTTTTGGCCAAGGCCAACACTTTACCGACGCAAATAAAGGTTATGTCAGTACCCTAAGCTGTATCATCTTTAAGTCACAAACAGCCCATATCTTCCATGTGGGCGACTCACGCATATATCGCTTACGTAAAGGGGATTTAGAACAAATTACCCGCGACCATACCACTTATATAAGTAAGGATAACTCCTACCTCTCTCGGGCAATGGGCTTGGATGTCTCGCTGGATGTCGATTACCACCGTATTGAACTTGAGCAAAATGATCTATTCTTCTTAAGTACCGATGGCATACACGACTTCATTAGTCCTATTGATATCCGTAGAGGCTTAAAACTAGCAGCGCTAAAGTCTACCGATAAAGAGTACGAACAGTGCTGTGAAGCACTCATTCAACACGCACAACAACGTCAAAGCAATGATAACCTTAGCTGTCAAATATTACGTATAGATAAGCTGCCGTCACAAAGTTTGAATGAGGCTTGCAAGAAACTAACCGAACTTCCTTTTCCTCCGCACTTAAGCTCTGGTATGGTTCTGGATGGGTACCGTATTGAAAAGGAGTTACATGCCAGCAATCGAAGCCAGGTGTACTTGGTGACAGATGTGGCGACTGGCAAGCAGTGTTGTATGAAAACACCCTCGGTCAATTTTGATGACGACCCAGGTTATATTGAGCGATTTAGTGTGGAAAGCTGGATCGGTTGTCGAATCAGCAATCCTCAAGTAGTAAAAGTGATTGAACATAATCGAGCGAAAACCTTTCTCTATTATTTAACCGAGTATATAGACGGTATTACTTTAGCTCGCTGGATTAAAGAAAACCCCAAACCGGCAATTCGAGATGCCATTTATCTGGCTGAACAGCTGATCAAAGGCCTAAGAGCCTTACATCGTAGAGAAACACTGCATCAGGATATTAAACCCGGTAATATCATGATAGACAAAAATGGAGAGCTGAAAATAATAGATTTTGGGTCTTGTTTTATCAGTGGGATCGCTGAAATTGAAACACCTCTGGAGCGAAATGGTATTCTGGGGACGGCGGGGTATTCCGCACCTGAAGTTACTCTGCATGGCAAAAGCACTGTCCAATCAGATATATTTTCGCTTTCTGTAATCCTTTATGAAATGCTAACCGGGCAAGAACCTTTTGCCGGTAAATTACATCACTGTCGAACTGCCAAGGCGTATATAAAAACTAAATATATCCCAAGCTATGAGCTTAACCCTTTAGTGCCTATCTGGCTTGATGGTGCAATAAAAAAAGGCTTACGTTATGACCCAGCACGACGATATACCGATGTGTCAGAGCTGTTACATGAGTTAAAACATCCGAACCCGAAATATAAAAAACGTTACAATGCTGCCTTACATGATCAAAAACCAATGATGTTTTGGCAAGTAACATCGAGCGTTTTATTTTTTGCTCTCTGCATCTCTTTGTTTTTTAATTTACGCTAAGCCCTCAATCATTCGCAAAAAGGATTTTGCCATGACACAGCCCAGAGAAACGCTAATTTCAATCGCTGACACCCCCGATTACCACCACATTTCTCGCTGTATTCGACGAACTTTGTTTCGTGTCGAAGTAAGTTCACTCAAAACCCACTTCAAACAAAACCAGTTGGAATGAAGGTTATCCAGATCATGGTTATCACTTTTAGTCGACTTAGAGTAGTAAAGCAGTCATCAATCCCCATGTGAACAACATCTACCTGAACAGTATTTTCAATCGCGTTAGTCAGTGCATCAACAAACCAAAAAGAATTTAACCGTCACTATCGGGAATATTAAGAGCCAATTAGACCAATAATGAAACAGCTTGTTATTTATTATTTTTTAATAGTTGCAGTACCCGCTTTTTTTACTTTACTTAAACATAGAGCGACCTAACCTACCTGGTAATTATTCAAGTAACGTGGGTGAGGAAATGCTGTACCCAGAAAATATTCAGTTTCCTTTATTTCCCTCTGAAGCGAGACGACTTAAAGTGATAATGGCCTTCCTCTGTAACAGCTAAATAACAACCACCATAATAAAGCGCATACAATATGAACAAAAAAAATAAAGTATCATCCATACCCGCCCTTCCACAACATGCGACACCTGAAGAAAAAGCACAGCGGGAATACCAACTTGCCTTAGCTAGAACCTCTTACAATTATATGTTTTCCTACCTCGAACCGGTGCCATTATCGGCTGACCTCCCCAAGGGGGAAGCGTTCAGTTTAGACTACGAAGCACAGGTATTAAGAACCTTTGCACCGATGGCTGAAAACTTTAAGAACGTTATTGCCAAATTACTTGAAAAAGAATTGGCAGATGATATGCCAGAACAAACGTTAAAAGATATTGAGCAATCCTTTGAAAAATTGAAACAGGAAATGAGCATATTGCACCCTGAAAGAGACTTAGAGAATCTCAAAGCACTCATGCATAGCTTATCTGAATTACCTAGCGCGATTAAAAATTTAAACAATGTACCTAAAGATGTTGAAAAAATTGTTACCGGCCTAGCTGAAGCTTTCGCGGAGTTTGAAAAGGAAGGACCCACCGCTTTTTTGAAATCAGCAATGTTTGACATGCTAAGCACAGAAAAAGGGCGCGATTACTTACAGGCAAATACACCAGAAGATTATAAAGCACTGTTTGATACGCTTGAAATGCCGCAGACGCTTACCTTAGAACGAAAGCCTTGGATGGAGGAAAGCTCAGAACCCTATGAACAGGACTGGTTTTTTGGCTATTTGCAAATTGGTGGGTTCAACACCACCAATTTACGCGGTGTAGTGCTGGACAAGCAGGGCCACCAAAAAGCTCATACACTTGCCGACTTGCAGGAAAAGTTTCCTGTTACGGATGCCATATTCCAACAAGAGATCGATAATAGTGAATTAACGCTCCATGAAGCGGTTCGACAAAATAGACTATTTGTCGTTGACTACGCAATGATGGAGGGGGCTGTTTCGGATAAACTCAATGGTCAGCAACGCTACTTGGCCTCACCCATCGCGTTATTCTACTGGAACCCAAATCCACCTAAAGGCTATCCTCCAGGAGCTGGCGTCCTCCAGCCCATTGCTATTCAATTAGGACAAAAATACGACCAGGATGACACACCTATTTTTACACCCAAGGACGCGTCAGATGCCAACGACGTGAATGGACTCAAATGGAAGGTCGCCAAATACATTGTCAATGTGATGTGCGCAATTCAGCATGAGTCTGTTGCACATTTGGGCGACTGTCACCTCATAGTTGAGCCCGTTATTGTTGCAGCACATAGACAACTCTCTGAGTCGCATCCCCTCCTTAAATTACTGACCCCCCATTTCCGTTTTACCATTAATATCAACGACACGGCTATTCATAGCCTGATCGTCCCCGGCGGTACGGTTGCTACGAATGTAGGTCCATCTATAGATTCGACCCTAGGTTTGGTTGCGAAAGCCCATGAAGCTTGGCGATGGGATGAAAACAACCCAAATAATGTATTTAGTCTGCGTGGCGTAAACAAGTTACCATCATTTCCATTCAGAGATGACACACTGTTATTGTGGGAAGCCATTCAAGCGTATGTCTCAGCTTATCTGGAACTCTATTATTCATCAGACACAGATGTCATCGAAGATGATGAACTTCAAGCGTGGATTCATGAAATGACTTGCCCTCTTTATGCTGGGTTCAAAGGAATGGGTGGGCTCAAGAGCACTGGAGATAAAAACAAGCCGTATGCAATTGATTCGCTGGAGTATCTGATTCAAGTTGTTTCACAAATTATCTATATTGCAGGGCCTCAGCATGCCTCAGTGAACTATGCGCAGTATCCATTAATGTCATTTTCACCAAGCGTTTCTGGTACCATATATAAAGCGCCGCCGTCACGTAGCATTGAATTAAATACACCTGATGATTGTATCGCCTGGTATCCTCCTCTTGATGTTGCTCTCTACACTGCTTCTTTTGAATATCTGCTCAGCAGCGTGCAATATGATCGTCTGGGGCAATACACCTCCAATGTGAGGTATCCTTATTTTAAAGATAAGCGAGTGCATTCGTGTGTTGAAAATTTTCAAGAGCAATTGTCTTTAGCTGAAATTGAAATAAGAAAAAGAAACGAGAAGCGACCAATGCCCTACCCGTTTCAACTGCCTTCTCAGGTGCCCAACAGCATAAGTATTTAAATAGAGCTATAAATGTTAAATCAAAAGGTGCTACCTATTGATTTAACTTGATTACGGTGTAAAAGAATATGTTTGTAATAGGTAAGTATCAAGTCATCGAGCAACTGTATCGAAGTGCATATACGGTAGTCTATCGTGCCAAATCAGAAGACAGTAACCCAACTGCCGGCTCAGTTATTTTGAAGTTGCTCAATGAAGAATTTCCTTCACCAGAATGTATGGCTAAATTTAGAAGAGAATATGAACTCACCAAAATGGTCAACAGCGCCAGTATCATAAAAGTTTACGACTTGTTTCGTTATCAAAATACACTGGTAATGGTACAAGAAGACTTTGAAGGTTCTTCTCTTGCAGAGTTATTTGATTCAACCGCCTTACCTATTGATCAATTTTTGCCTTTAGCCATTAGTATTGCCGAAGCACTCGCCGAATTACACCGGTTTGATGTCATTCATAAAGGGATCAATCCTTCAAATATACTGTTTAACCCAACTACAAATGAAATAAGGCTTATAGACTTCGGCCTTGCCTCCGAAATACCGCTTGAACTCAGCCAACTACTAGATCCGGCCAAAATTGAGGGAAGCCTGGCTTTTATATCTCCGGAACAAACAGGCAGGATCAACAGACCCATCGATCATCGCTCTGATTATTACTCATTGGGAATGACGTATTATCAACTATTAGCAGGCACGACACCTTTCCAATCAGCAGACCCTATGCAGTGGATTCACTGGCATATAGCTCAAGAAGCAGAGCCCCCAGGAACACTTAACCCAACAATCCCCTGTACACTGTCAAAAATGGTGATGAAACTCCTTTCAAAAACGGCCGATGAACGTTATGCAAGTTTGGCTGGCTTGATTCATGACTTAAAACGGTGTTTGAAAGAGTTTCAGGAAAACGGCAATGTACGCCAGTTTGAAGTCAGTTCAAAAGATATTTCAAGCAAACTACAAATCCCCAAAACGCTATATGGAAGAACGACTGATCTCAACCAGCTAATTTCTTCATTTGAGCAAATAGCAGGGGGCCGGAAAGTGCTGATGTCTGTTGTAGGTCCCTCGGGTATCGGCAAATCCTGCTTCGTTCGGGAGCTCTCTAAACCACTGCTCGTTAAACGAGGTTTTTTTATTGAAGGTAAGTTCGATCAACTTGACCGAAGTACACCTTATAGTTGTTTTATTAGTGCTATCAAAGATTTAATTGCTCAAATTCTTGGATTAGATGATTCAAGAATTGCGAAATGGAAAGAAACAATACTCCAGGCCGTTGGCCAAAATGGCAAACTCATTACCGACGTAATCCCTGAACTTGAGCCCATTATTGGCCCCCAATCAGAGATGCAAATTTCTTCAGCTACAGAAACAAAAAATCGGTTTAACGTAACATTTCAGCGCTTCGTACGCGCCTTTTGTAGTACTGAACACCCGCTCGTTATGTCGTTAGATGACCTGCAATGGGCAGATCTGGCGTCTCTTCAGCTGATAGAACAGCTCATGCTCGATTCTACCATAGGCCACATACTCGTTATTGCTTCTTATAGAAGTAACGAAGTCAATTCATTGCACCCGGTCAGTATGTTAATAAAAGAACTAGTGCAGCAGAAAATTATCGTCACCAAAATCGAATTACAAGCATTGTCACTTGAAGACATTAAGCACTTTTTGTCGGATACATTTCAATGCAACCAGGAACATACGGCACAACTAGCCGAACGATGCCTAACCAAAACCCATGGCAACCCATTCTTCTTAACGCAATTTATAAAACACTTGAACAAGCAATGGCTAGTGCAGTTTGATCACTTAACCAACACTTGGTGCTGGGACATTGATAAGATCGACCAACAACACACCACAGATAATGTCATCGATTTGATGGTTGAAAAAATAAGAGACCTTTCACCCAAATCCTACCAGCTCGCTTGCTCTGGCGCCTGTATCGGAAATCAGTTTGACCTGAACACTCTGGCCGCTATAAATTTTCAAACACCTGAGAATGCTGCAAATGATTTATGGGAATTGTTAAAATCAGGCTTACTAACACCCGTAGATGATCGCTACGATTGGGCCGAACACCTGAGCCAACCAACTATTAAAGGTAATGATCAATTCAAAATGGCCGGTCCAGTCCCATCCTACCGTTTTTCACATGATCGTATTCAGCAAGCGGCTTACTCATTACTCCCTGATGCCGACAAACATCGTATTCACTTGAGTGTCGGACAATCACTACTAGATAGTCATGACGATAGCTGCATTGACGATATCTTATTCAATGTAGCTAACCACTTAAATCTAGCCGCCAGTTTTTCTAACGTCAGCTCAAACCCCATGCAATTAGCCGAGTTAAACCTTCGTTCTGGAAAAAAAGCAAAAGCGTCTGCAGCCTTTGCGTCATCATTTCAATATCTCAATAATGGTATTGAGAGCGTGAACGAATCACATTGGTCTAGCCACTATAAACTAATGCTGCAGCTACACACTGAAACCATGGAGCTTGCGTGCATCAATGCAGACTTTGAAACAATGGATACCCTGACATCCACACTATTGGAAAATGCTGATGCCCTAATCGATAAAATCCCTGTCTACGAAACTCGCATTCGAGCATTTATCTCTAAAGATGACTCAGCGGGTGCCGTGAAGGAAGCCCTTCAGGCATTAAAGCATTTGGGCGTCGATATAATGTTTAACCCTGAATTTTCAGACGTTGAGAAAGCACTAGTCGCTGCAGGACAAAGCCTGTCATCGCGAAGCCCTATGTCGCTAATGGACCTGCCTGAAATGGATGACCCACACTTGTTAGCAGCCATGAGGATACTTAATCAAATATTATCGGCAGCCTATCAGTCATGCCCACTATTATTCCCGATCATTGTGTCAAACATGATTCAGCTATCCATTAAACATGGTAACTGCCCCGGATCTACTTTTGCTTATTCAACTTATGGATTAGTACTTTGTGGCGTTGTTGGTGATATCGAAACGGGTTACCAATTTGGGCAGCTATCCATAAAGCTGCTTGAGCGTTTGAACACCGATGAATTTAAAGCAAAGACCCTATATGGGGTATATGTGTTCGTTTATCACTGGAAGCAGCATATCGATAAAACGATCACCCCACTAAAAAATATCTTTCAGATTGGCTTAACAACGGGTGATTTTGAGTATGCTGGTTGGGCAGGCATGATGATCAATGTTCATTCCTTCTTTGCCGGCAACCCCGTCGATAAACTGGAAAAAGATACGCAAGAATATCTGCAAAAAATCAAACACATGACTCAAAAGACAGCGTATTTACATACCTGTATTTTCATTCAAACGCTTAGCTCATTAAGAAAACCGTTTGATAAACAGATGCTTTCTGATCCACGAACATTTTATGGTGATTACTATAGTGAACAAGATTCAATAAAGCTGCATTCCTTAGGAAATGACCAAACTGCATTGTGTATCGAACACTTCAATAGAATGTTCCTGTCGTATCTATTAGGTAACTATGAAAATGCTTTGAAACAATCGGAAGAAGCAGAAAACTATCTAAACGGTTTGGTATCATCGGCTTATATTCCTGTGTTCTACTTCTTTGACTCTCTGATTAGGCTAGCGCTTTGTTGTGATGATCTCGTGGACGATTCCCTCAAGACAGGCCATCTTGAAAAGGTCGAAGCAAATCAACAAAAGCTTGGTCATTGGGCTGAGTTGTGTCCTGAAAACTTTGCTAACAAATATCAGCTTGTAGAGGCTGAGCGAGCCTCTACAACAGAAGACCGTTCTTTAAATACCATTGAAACATACCAGTCATCAATCAGCTTAGCGATGGAATCTGGTTTTCTTCATGAAGAAGCGATCTCTAATGAGCGCCTCGCGGCGTATTTATTAGCGAACAATCAGCCTGACATCGCTAAAGTTTATCTTACCAGAGCCTTTCACCTCTATCAGCAATGGGGAGCAGAAAGTAAGCTAGGCCAACTCCATTATAAACATCCGCTACTTTTAGGTGAGTTTTATCAAAATTACACGACAAAAAGCACAAACACAGCGGTTCAGTTACAGGGTGAGCAAACTAGTCTTTTAGACTTTTATTCTATTATGAAGGCAACGCAGGCCATATCTGGCGAGATTGTACTGCAAAAGCTTCTCGAGACAATGATGAACCTTGTACTTGAAAATGCCGGTGGTAAAAAAGGATACTTACTTTTGGCACATGAACCATCTGACGGTGAAATCAGCTGGTCTTTAGAAGTAATTGCACATGCAGGTGGCCCCATTGAAACTAATTCATCGCCCATAAATTTTGAGACTGAAACCAGATTCCCTGTTAATGTCGTACAAACAGTGATTCACACAAACACCCCGCTTGTGCTAGCAAACGCAAGTACTGAATCGCAGTTTAGTAATAATGATTATATCGAAAAGCACCAGCCCAAATCAGTACTCTGCTCACCCGTAGTGAACCGTGGACAGCTAATTGGTATCGTGTACCTCGAAAATGAGTCAACCATTGGCGCATTTGCAGAGGACCACCTAAATACAGTTCAATTATTATCGACACAAACAGCTATTTCGCTAGAAAATGCAAAACTCTATGCCAACTTGGAAGAGCGAGTAATCTCTCGTACCCAAGATCTCAGAAAGGCCAATGAAAAACTAACGCTTTTGGCAACCACCGACTCACTAACAAACTCACTCAATCGCCGCCATTTTTTAGAGAGATCTAAACAAGAAGTCGAACGTGCCCTGCGCTTCAATCGACCAGCCATTGTCTTAATGATGGATATTGATAACTTCAAAAAAGTGAATGACACCTATGGACATGCCGTTGGCGACGAAGCACTCAGGCAAGTAGCCAATATCAGCAAAAGCAATTTACGTGAACAAGACCTATTTGGACGTATGGGCGGAGAGGAGTTCGCAATATTTGCGCCTGAGAACACCATAAATGAAGGCCTACAACTCGCTGAACGAATTAGACGTTCGATAGCACAAACCGCTATACAAGCCCCCCCAGAATCGTTTCAAATTACTGTTAGCATAGGTATTACAGTCATAACACAGACTTACGACACAATAGAACAGCTCTTGCAACTAGCCGACAAAGGATTATATCAATCAAAAGAAACGGGGAAAAATAGAGTCAGCGCTTATAGTGGAGAAGTTTAATATGTTTTCATTCACACAATGGAAATCAACATAAAAACGGTGAATTTATTCGCACCAGCGCGCAAAATATCTAGTAAACAGAAACTATATCCTCTAGGGTAAATCAGCAGTAACAACAAAGTAGTTTGTCTTTGATTTTCACAATCACACAAGAAGATTATTGTGTGCACATATACCCCTAGTTATTCAAGAGAACAAGGTCAGTATAGCTATTTTTCTAATGTTGATGTTGTCCTAGAGCAAGGAAGTACAAGAACTCAACTTTCAATTATTTTACCAAATGTCCCTTACACCAACTCAGTCACTCTATTTCAACCAAGATTAACTAACTCTACAGCTTCTTTTCGAGGCTCAGTAAAAGGGGGTTACAATTACTGATCAAACTGGCTCCATGGGTGAAGAACTGATAATTAGTATCGAACATTCCGTTGTAAATGAAGGCAATGAATTAAGTTTAGGCGTAATAGCCATGGCAAATGAGCATGCTCCAGCCACTAGACCTAACACTCCTAACAGCTTAAATATAGGAAATTAACACCGGTAAAATACAAGCGCTATTTAGTTAACTCAAATAAAGATCCCAGCCTTACAGCTGGGGTTTTTTATGCCTGAAACTAAAGTGGGTGCGGAAAAGGAATTGGAATTCAATAAAAAGTACAGTAAAAAAATGCACCCAATTTCAGGTTCATTTATCGGTATGCCAGCAGGTGGAAAGATCGGCACGCCGATATCCAGTGTATTGGTGACTAGGACTCTCCTCATCGACGCCCCTTCTTACTTCAGCATAATTCTGCCAGATTGGGTTTTAAAAAAAGACAAGCTACTGAACTAGGCCGGCGTGAAGAACACAAAATTAACTTTTTACTAAGGGCCAATGTCCGTAGTAGTCGTTTGATTTTTTTGACTCATGTCACAAATCAGCCTGTATTATTTGAGAAAATATTCTCAAATAATACTTATTGTGTTCAAATCTAACTTATGAAAATTAAATCGGCACTTAATCAATCAATCCTTCGGCTGTTGAAGCCTTTGGTGAAAATACTGCTTAACCACGGTGTTTCGGTCAATGAATTTATGGACTTGGTTAAACGAAGTTATGTGGAAGTTGCTGACCAGGAATTTCAACTTGAGGCTCGAAAGCAAAGCGTCTCACGCATTGCGGTCATAACCGGAATGCACCGAAAAGATGTCACCCATTACCGCAACAAAAATTTTGACGCTTCAGAAGAACCTGAAGCACAATTCCACAACAGGGCCGCCCGAGTGATTAGCGCCTGGGTTACCGAAACAGAGTTTCTTGATGCCAAAGGAAAACCCTCAATACTTCCCATTGAGGGTGGAAAAAATAGCTTTAGTTCCTTGGTTTTGAAGCATAGTGGAAGCATGACGGTAAGAGCTATGCTTGATGAAATGATCAGAGTAGATGCCATTGAATTTGCTCATTCAGACGCTGTAAAACTGATTCAAACCGTTTATGTCCCCAAAAAAAGTGATATTCAACGTCTAATTTATATGGGTGATGCCTCTTCCGATTTATTAAATACACTCTCAATTAACCTTGAAACCCCTGAAGCTAACCGACTCCAACTAAGTACCGCCTTTGATAACTTACCCGAAGAGTGTATTCCTGAACTGAAAAGGATATGTCATCAAAAATCGACACAACTATTGAATGAGCTGGAACTCTGGCTGAGCAAACAAGATCGGGATTCAAACCCAACGGTCACTGGCACAGGCCGGGTTCGAGCGGGGTTGGGAATCTATTACCTGGAGGAAACTATCGATGAATAAGGAATATCTAATCAATATCAAATATATAAGGCTGGTATCTCTATTCATACCATTATTGATAACAGGCTGCTTTACTGGGTCAACCACAGGTACGGGTTCAGGCACACCAAACTCGAATGACCAAAACTATACAGGCTACCTAGTTCAGGTAGAAAATGATGAGCAATTTGAAACCTTACTGAAGTCATCAATACAAGAAAGCCCTGTGCCTGAAGAATATGTACAGGTAGAAGAACCATCACTCGAAGAAGCAGACTCTATAAGTACCGATACTTATTCAGAAACCACCTTGATAGAAAATGGTGTGGACGAAATGGACTTGGTTAAATTTGATGGTGATATTATTTACCAAAGCCATCAAAGCGACACCGGAAAAAATGAAGTTAGGTTGTTGAGGATTCACGATAACGCAGCGAGCAGCACCTTACTATCTACTATACAAACAGCCCCTACAGACAACAGCTCTATTTTAGGTTTATACCTCTATCAGAAAGATGAGACTAAAACGCTGGTGATACTTAGCCAGCAGTATCAATATGGAACGCCTACCTGTGGTGCCAACGATGAAGATTGTCTTACTACTCTGACAATGCCTATTTACTGGGCTAGCAGCCACTATGTGATCGAATATTATGATGTCACTGTTGCCGATAGCCCTGTTTTCAATCGTAGCAAACGCTTTAAAGGTTCATTTCTTCAATCCCGACGTATCAGTAATCGGCTTTATACTGTATCTAGCCTCAATATTGGGGTTAGAGGGTTTAACTATTCCGCTAATAGCAAGTCAGAGATAGACGCTAATAATGCCTTACTAGATAACGTAAATTTTCAAGATTTTGTACCCCAAACCACAGACCAGAGCGGCATTGAAGCCAATTGGTTTGGTAGCCAAAATTGTTATGTCCCTGAAGGTATCACCGCATCAGCGTACCAATTACAGCTCACCGTTATTACCAGCTCAGATATAAATAATGGCAATGTACAGGCAAGCTGTTTTCTTGGCTATAGTCAGGATTTCTATGCTTCCTCAAATTCACTTTATTTTTCCGAAGGATTTGATTGGCAGTCAAAAAATACCCGTATTCATCAGTTTAACTACAATGAGCTTGGCGTCGAATACGCTGGTAGCGGCACAGTGATAGGCCGAATTGGCGGTAAATTTAAAATGAGCGAAGAAGGGGGCTACCTTCGCGTTATTTCAAGCAATCAAAATTTTAATGCTGTCTTCGATATGTCGTCTGATGCCGAAGGTGAGACGGATGATACTACATCCTCTTTCGATGAGGTTGCCGGCGCGGAGCATTATTTAAGTGTTCTGGAAAAAGTAGAAAACGAACGAGAGCTCAAACTGGTTAGCCGCATACCCAACCAAACAGATGATACACGCATAGGTAAAGATGGAGAAAGCCTCTTTGCCGTAAGGTTTATTAATGATCGCGCCTATGTCGTCACGTTTCTACGAACAGACCCTTTCTATATTATTGATGTTAGTAACCCGCTTGAGCCTGCCGTTACAGGTGAGTTGGAGATCCCTGGTTTTTCAACACAGCTTTTCCCTGTGAATGAAAATTACATTCTAGGTATCGGTCAGGAAAACGGCCTTAAGCTTGATCTATATGACGTCAGTGATATCACTAACCCGATTCAAAGCAGCCAATATCAGTTTGAAGCAAACTACTACTCTCCTGCTCTTTATGACCACCATAGTATTGCCATGCTTTATGATCAGAACACTGATTCAATGAAAGTAACACTACCAGCTCAATCCTATGGGGTTTCACCTGACAGCCTTAATGCAGGTTTATATCTTTTTGATGTTGACGCCTCAGTAGGAGAAATCAGCCTGAATGGTTCACTCTCCACAAGAAATAATGATGGGCTCACGACTAGTTGGAATAGTGTTTACGATACCCGAGCTATTATTGATGGTGATAATTTCCATTATGTCACCCCTCAGCCAGTATATTCAGCTCCCTGGACTGACCCGAGCGACGTGTCGATTACACCTTAACGTTTAACGGTAAAGGTCACGGTGGGTTTTTCTTTCAAAGTATTTTTTTGGCTGAAATGAAAATGGAAACTACGAATACTCGGAGTTTCCTGACATCAGGTGATTAGGTTTCTGGCGTTTTAAGACAGCTTAGCGAACTAAGTTTGCCTAAGAAATGGCTTCTGGTTAGCAACCGGAAGCAGACCACCGTTACTAATAAAATCAAACATTTAGAGTGTTGAAAATGCATTTAGGAGCCTATAACCAAAATTTTCATCAGCGATATGTCTCTCGTAGTAGTTACCCCAAACCATCAAAGTTTTTAAGTAATAAAGCCAGCCATGTACAGCAGTACTTACGTATTCAGATTCAGCATAATGGTTTTTAACCCCGTTACTTACCTCTGCTGTATATATAGCGTTCAGAACATACTGAGGGCGCTATACCTAATGTTAGAGTAGTAATATAAAAGAAGACGTCGCAGTTTGATGCTTGAATAGTTGGAACTTGTTTACCGGTTAATATCTTTTATCAGTGTCCTTAACCGGCCAGTGAAACACTATTTCTTGTTGAGAACACCGCCCGTCCTAGCTGTAGCCTTGTATTGATATCGGTGTAACTGTTGATGGAAACAGTAACATTTCAAACGCATCAGCCGACATCGGTTTGTAAAAATAATAACCCTGCCCTAGCTTGCATCCCCAGTCGACTAAGAGCTTTCGCTGGGTATCAGTTTCAATACCTTCAGCTATAACACTCAGATTCATTGTGTGCCCAAGAGATACAATCGCCATGGCCAGAGAACGATCTCGCTGTGATTCTCCAAGATTTCTAACAAAACTTTGATCTAATTTAATACCTTTCAAGGGAAAGCATTGAAGATGGCTTAACGAAGAAAATCCTGTACCAAAATCATCCAGCCAAATTGGAAAACCCAAGCTATCTAGCATATTTAAAGCTTTAATTGCTTTACTGGCATCTTTTATCAGCATCGTTTCTGTCACCTCAACATGAAGCCATTCGGGGGAGACCCCATATTTTTTCACCGTTTCAGATAACTTGGGACTTAAATTACTATCGGCAAGCTGGCGAGCTGAAAAATTTACGCCAATATGAATCGGCTTTTGCCACATTTTTGACCATCTGGAGAGATATTTCGCGGCTGAATCCTGAACCCACTGACCCAACTGGAGAATTTGGCCACTTTCTTCAGCAAGAGGAATAAAGGTGGCCGGAGAAATAAAACCTAGCTCTGGATGCATCCATCTGACCAACGCTTCGGCTCCGATAATGCTGCCACTTTCAATAGAAACCTGGGGCTGAAAATAAAGTTGAAACTGCTCGTTTTCAAGTGCTATGTCAATGTCTTCCTTAGTCTTGGTGATAAAACTAATTTTATCCGCCAGATTAGAATCGAAGTACTGAAAGTTATTTTTACCCATATTTTTTGCATGATACATCGCTAAGTCGGCATTCTTTAATAGCTCGTCAACACTATCACCGTCTACCGGCGCCAATGCGATGCCAATACTGGCACCAATCGAAATAGGTTGATTTTTAATATTGAACGGTTGTTTGAGAGACCTAATAACCCGTTTAGCAATTAAACTGGCGTCGTCTCTAGACTGTAAATCTTTGGCAAGCACGGTAAACTCATCTCCGCCCAAGCGACAGAGTGCCTCTTTAACATCAAAGGTTTTTTTATCTTTTATTTTAAGCACTGAGTCTTCAGCTTCTCGCAGACAATGCGTGATGCGCTCAGAGGCCTGCTTCAGCAGAATATCACCCGCGTCATGACCCAAAGTGTCATTCACCTGCTTAAAGTCATCCAGATCGATTAACATCAGCGCGGTATACGTACTAATATCAGCAGAATGATTCAAGGCCTGTTCAATGTTCTTTTTTAACATCAGACGATTGGGTAATTCCGTCAGCGGATCATGGTAAGCAATATGACTCATTTCATTTTCATGGTTAGCCAATCGCAGGCTCATATCGTTAAAGGCTTCGGCAAGCTCTCCTAACTCATCTTGTCGCGATACACTAACCCGTTCACCGTAATTCCCCTTGTCTATTAACGAAACAGCACTAGCCAGCATTTTTATTGGCAGAGTAAAATATTTAGAGGCACGATAGGTAAAAAACAAAATAGGTAGAAACAAGAACAATGAAATCAGCTCTGCAATGATTAACTGCTCATAAAAACTTTCCAGAGAAATAGCCTCTAACTGTTGCTCAATGGCAACAATATCATGTTGAATACGATCAAGTGTGAGCCTTAAAATCAGGCAACCTAATAATTCACCTCCAATCCGAATCGAATAGCCTACGAGCATCGAGTTGCTTTCATGCTCTATGAAGAATTCTTGCCCGGTAGCCAGAAAATCTATTATGTAGGGTTCGACCCCATGTTGGCCAAACCTCTCAATATTACTGGTTCCATCATGAATAATTTTTCCTTCTGGCCCAGTCACTAAAAGGGTCTGAATTCCATCAATAGAAGCCGTGTCATCAAGCAGCCGCCTAATAGCTTCTAAATCATAATGATAAACTGGGTTAACCAGATAACTAGAGAGCATACTTCCGATAGTTTTCCCTCTAACTTCAACTTGCTGCATCATTTTATCTCTCATTGCAGCATTATTAGCAGTCAGTATTTCACTTGTGAAGTATCGTGCGTGAATGAGCAATGCAGACGTCAGTAACAACACTGTTAGCGCCAACGTTCCAGATACAAAGAGTTGATGCTGAGCTTGAAGTTTTAGTTTCATGAGTCAAGGATCATCCATGGTTAGTATGTAACTTGGTTAAAGTTCAAGTTCCGTTTTAACTTGCTTCATTAGCATAGATATCTTGTCCAATACCGTTTGCGTCTCCTCATCAATCTTGGTAAGCCGACTTGTTTTTTTATACTTATAAAGCGACTCTTTACCCTGCTCATTAGTATGAGCATTCAACAATTCATATTGTAGTCGACTAATAAATTCAGGCTCACGTTTAGCTGACACTAGCTCAACCGTGCGTGGGACTCTGTTAGTCTCAAAGATAATTTTAAGATCTTTTTTCATTGCCAAAGGGACAGCATCTTCAGAATTCCAATCTAAATTACTGAGCGCAGCCGCATCTACTAGCCCTTTATGAACCCAAGTAGTTGAATTAATCTCCTCTCGGGAGAAAATATAATTAATCTCCCCCTTTGTAACGGTTTCACGAACCGAACCTAAACGAGCCATAGCATACCCACGCTGAAGCAGTGTAGAGGCGGGCAAGAAATAGGCAGAGGTTGAGCCCTCATCTTCAAAGGCGATGACTTTACCTAACAAGTCTTTAATTGAGTTAATTGAACTATCAGCTCTGACGAAGATAACGGAGTGGTAAAAAGGCTTTCCTTTCCGCCAACTAATTGCAACCGGTTTAGCACTCGACTGTTCTTGCAGATACATCGCAGAGAAGGGGGTTTCGGTCACAAGATCAACCTTACCGCTACGTAGCCACGAAGCCATAATCTGGTTATTCTCTGCTACTAAGACTTCACTATGGGTAATTCCCTGATCTTTAAGACGGTTAGCAAGATACTCCGCAATCCCCGTTAATTGAGGATAAACTTTCTTTGGATTGTCTCCTACCTTTGCGATGACAAGGGTGCTCTTATGCTGGTCATCGGCCAAATTACTTGCAACTGCATTAGATAAATAAATAGGTAAAATTGAAAATATAGTGAAACTAATGAGATATTTAACGATACGTACGTGTACTTGAATCATCCTCTATCCCTTCCCTAACGATAAGTGAGGCTAACTACTATTAATAGTTATTAGGTGTCTTTTAGGTTGGCACAAAAACACAACTAATCAAGGTACGAAAAGTCATCCGTTTTGATGTATGGATTGAATTTTAATAGACACCAAAATTCTTCAACCCCATATGTAATTGTGTAGCGGGTTAAATAGCATTCTTTTTATTCATGCTTCTCAGTTCTGGTGCACGATCCTGAGTGGATAGAGAATAATACGCTCTAATTTTTGACTTCTACGAATTAGACTATAAGGTTATATCAGCTTACCCATTATAAAAACTCAATCTAATTCATTCTCTTTTTTATTTCCAGCCTGCAAAATGATCTGATCACCGTTTAACGCTACAAGCGCTACCTATTACAACTATAGTACGGTTGTTTTTCGATGGTTATCTGATTTTGAAGTACCTTGCTTTTAGTTTTCACTCAGAACCTCCTCTATATGGACGAAATCTCGTTACAAGTCACATTCTATATATCCACTTTAGGGCGGCTACTGCCATTGATGATGATTTTGTCAGTAACAGCTAAGTCATGTGGAACGTGCCTTTGAGTTCTAACTAGCCAAGCGACAGTTGATTGCACAAAAGTGTCATTAGCTGACATCAAGTGATTAATTGTCTTGCTGCTTAATAGTCGACTTTAATATCACTAGTTGGTGGTTTTGTGATAACCGCTTTATCACTGAGAGCATCCATTGATATTAAAAAACTTACTCTTGAACTAAAGCCTACTCTTTTTTTCTTCATTCAAGACAGGCTTAAAATCTCAGGCTATTCGAAAACTACTCCAGTATTGTTTTCAGAAAGTTCCCACAACTTAATGGCCTCTTGTTTATCAAGGTAGTTCAGCTTTAATTTCTCAGGCTTTCCAATTAAGCCATACTTAGGGCCATAAAAGTCGTTAGGTTCTGCCTGAGGATCAATAGCAGCTAATAGTTGAGGCCGAACGCCTTTTTCAACGGGAGAAGCTATCCACTTAGCCAGTTTTCCACCAATACCAATAGATTGCTGCCTTTCAGTTCCAGTCAAGCCTGGGTGTGCACTCACTGCGATAGTCGAAGCACCTTTTTCCCTTAGAAATTGATTCAAGTATTTAACGAATAAGAGGTTGGCGAGTTTGCTATCACCATAACATTTGAATGTTTTGTATTCTCTATCTTCCCAATTTAGGTCATCAAAATTTATTGCCCCGCTTTTATAGGCTAAGCTAGAAACAACCACCACCCGAGAGTTCTCTGAAGCTATTATTAAGGGTAGTAATAATCCTGTTAGTGCAAAATGACCGAAATGATTTGTGGCCATGTGCATCTCATCACCATTTTTCGTTAGTTGGCGAGATTCCAAGTTCACGACGCCTGCATTACAAAGCAATATATCCAGTCTTTCAAAATTCTGTTTAACCGTCTCACTAAAGTGTTTTATCGATACTAGGTCAGTAAGGTCAAGAGGAATAACCTCAATTTCAGCTACAGGTACTTCTGCCATAATTTCTTTCTTTGCCTTTAGCCCCGCTTCAATATCTCGGCAAGATATGATGACCTTTGCACCTTTTTTTGATAATTCTAAAGCGCTTTGAAAACCCAATCCCTTGTTACCACCTGTTATTAATACAGTTTTGCCACTTAAATTCGGAATATCCTTACTAGACCAGCCATTTGAAACTTTCATTATGAGATACCCTAATTATTTAATATGTTACAACTGTAACATCGACATGTTACAGTTGTAACATATTAGAGATAACTGGACGCTATTAGTGACAGTTCCGGTAGATTTGTAACTCCTTACGCAGGCAGAGAAAATTGAAACAATCAAAAAAAGCAGGGCAAACGGTTTATCTTAAGATGTGTTTGCGAGACAGTTATTTTTCATTGTTAAAGAAAAAAAACACAGACAATATAACCGTCTCGGAAATTGTTAAATTGGCAGGATTATCTCGCATGTCCTTTTATCGTTATTACCAAACCAAAGACGATATTGTGCGGCAGTATATTGATGACTCCTTCCAAAAATTTATGGGTGAGCTTAAAGAAAATCCCGTTAAAGACGCTCAACTTCCCGCGACATTGTTATTTAGCTATTTTCGTTCCAATAAAACCCGAATAAAATTACTAATTGAAAAAAGGCTTTTTCATTTGTTCTTTGAGTCTTTTTCTCACTTTCTACAAGAATCCAATTTAGTAATTGATCGTAAGCCAGGCATCCATGAAGACAAGCTACAATATTATTATCAATATACCAGCGGAGGGATTCTTAATCTGATAGAAGGCTGGATGAATGGAGAGATGAAAGAGTCCGATGAAGAAATGGCGTTAGTCCTTAGGCAAATTAAAGAAGCGCAGAGTAGTAAGTTTCAATAGAGCTAAGGACGCCTGTTAAGAACAAAATTCCAGCTCGATCGACTGATTTACCTCAATCGGATACTTCCCTACTAAGCGCTTATTAGCCCATTACACATGTATTGACCCGCAAGAATTGGCCGGTCACAGCAGCGAGAAAATGACGAATAACTATGACTCTGGGCATGATGAAATACGCTGGGTTGAGACAAAAACAAGGTAGGGTTTTGCAATTATATTGCAATATCGTTGCAACTGAGTTTAATGGTGCTTTTTATGGTTTGTAAGCCATTGGTTTTAAAAGAAAATTGGTCGGGATGGCGGGATTCGAACCCACGACCACATGTCCCCCAGACATGTGCGCTACCAGGCTGCGCTACATCCCGACTATAGGATCGGTTTTAGGTGAGGGGTAACCTATTAGGAACAAGCTTTGACCTAAAAACCGTTGCGAATCATACCCTAAGATTTTTAATAAAGAAATAAAAAACGCCGATAAATCGGCGTTTTTAGTGAAACATGGCAAGGGTATAAAATTGGTCAGTACTAGCTATTCAAAACGACTAAGACTTCTTCTAACTCAGCGATCATTTGCTTAATAAGCAAATGACTTTGAGTTGAATCATCTTTGCTATCTTCACTCACTAATTTCTGTTTCGCACCACCAATCGTATAGCCTTGATCATAAAGCAGGCTTCTGATTTGGCGAATCGTCATCACATCCTGACGCTGATAATAGCGGCGATTACCTCGACGCTTTACTGGCGACAGTTGCGTGAATTCTTGCTCCCAATACCTCAGTACATGTGCTTTTACGCCACATAGTTCGCTAACTTCACCGATAGTGAAATAACGCTTCCCTGGAATAGGGGGAAGTTCGTGATTATGACTTGGTTCCAGCATAGGCTTCTACTTTCGCTTTTAGTTTTTGTCCTGGTCGAAAAGTGACTACACGTCTCGCTGATATAGGGATTTCCTCTCCCGTTTTCGGGTTTCGTCCGGGTCTTTGTTTTTTATCCCTTAGGTCAAAGTTGCCAAAACCTGACAACTTAACTTGCTCATTATGACCTAAGGCCTCACAGATCTCATCAAAAAATGCTTCGACCAGTTCTTTTGCTTCTCGTTTGTTTAACCCGACCTCGTCGTATAGGCTCTCGGCCATATCAGCCTTTGTCAAAGCCCCCATCCGTTAACTCCTCAATTTTGCATCCAGCTTAGCTGATAATGCGGAAACAATATGCTCAAAGGTCTTATTAATTTCTTCGTCATTAAGTGTACGATCTACTCGCTGCCAAACTAATGCTAAGGCTAAACTTTGCATGCCTTTACCTAGATTTTCGCCAGCATATACATCAAACACTGATAATTTAACAAGGTCGTCCCCTGCATTATCTTTTACTACGGCTTCAACATCACTAAATGGAACCTGATCATTGATCAGTATCGCTAAATCCCGCCTTACTTCTGGGTATTTAGAAACTTCAGAGAAATGAGGCACTTGCCCTTGAACTGCTTTTTCTAAGCATAGTTCAAACATGTAGACTGGGCCATTTAAATCCAGTGTTTTTTGTAATTTTGGGTGTATGGCCCCTAAATAACCAATTATTTCACCTTGCTTTACAATTCGAGCCGTTTGTCCTGGGTGTAATGCAGGGTGTTCGCCTTTTTCAAACTGAATCGAAGCATCAATCGGAAATAATAGTCGCTCTAAATCCCCCTTCACATCATAGAAGTCAACAGATTTACTCTCATTAGACCAGTTTTCAGTATTCACTGCGCCAGAAACCACACCTGATAGCATTCTAGTTTGAACGATTTCACCTTCTACTTTTTCAAACTTTAAACCTGTTTCAAAAAACTTAACACGCGCTTGCTGCCGATTTTGGTTATAACTCATGGCTTTCAATAAGCCGGTCCATAAAGACGTTCTCATGACCGCTAAATCAGCTGAGATAGGGTTCGCCAAGGCAATACTTTCTGAAGAAGGCATAATTTGATTTTGAAGCTCGTCTTCAACAAAACTGTAAGTAATGGCTTCTTGATACCCTAAACTCACGAGTCGATCAGCTAAGAGATCAGTAGGAACGATTGATTCTTCAACAACCTTGAGCGTCAAGGATCCTAAAGCCGTTGTTTTAGGCAAATTATTGTAGCCATAGATTCTACCAACTTCTTCAATAAGATCTGGTTCAATTGAGATATCAAAACGGTAACTCGGTACATCAAAAACCCACGCGCCCTCTTCACGCGTCGCAATCGTTAGTCCTAAACGCGTTAAGATTTCTTCAACTTCACTATTTTCAATTTTAATACCGAGTAAAGATTCTATTTTGCTTTCACGAAGCCTTACACTGGTCGCTTTAGGTAATTTATCTTCTTCACAAACTTCTGTTACCGGGCCCGCTTCACCGCCTACGATATCAATCAGTAGTTGTGTCGCCCGCTCCATTGCATCACGCTGTAACTTGTAGTCAACACCACGCTCAAAACGATGGGATGAGTCAGTATGCAAACCATAAGAGCGCGCTTTACCTGCGATCGCCAAAGGACTAAAAAATGCGCATTCTAAAAATATGTTCGTGGTTTCTGACGTTACACCAGAATTAGCACCACCCATGACACCTGCAATCGCCAAGACTTCTTTTTCATCCGCTATCACTAAAGTATTATCTTTAAGTGAAACTTCCTGCCCATCAAGCAGTGTTAGTTTTTCTTTATTTTGTGCTTTTCTAACTACAATCGAGCCATTTAAACGTTCAAGATCAAACGCATGCATTGGCTGACCTAGCTCTAACAATATAAAATTGGTCACATCAACCGCAGCATCAATACTTCTTAAACCACAACGACGAAGCTTCTCAGCCATCCATAAAGGCGCTGGTTTCGATAGATCAACCCCTTTAATTACTCGCCCTAAATATTTAGGACAAGAGTGACTATCTTCAAGTTTTATTGGAAAGGTATCATCTATAGAGGGAAGTACTGCTGTGATAGTTGGAGGTGTGAGTGGCGTTTTATTTAATACCCCAACCTCTCGCGCTAGTCCCGCGATCGAAAGACAGTCACTCCGGTTTGGCGTTAAATCCACTTCAACACTGAAGTCATCTAGAGACAAAAGTTCACGAACACATTGACCAACTGGCGCATCCGCCACTAGCTCCATCAAACCATCGGAAGAAACGGCTAAACCAAGTTCAGATTCTGCACAGAGCATTCCAAACGATTCAACACCACGAAGTTTCGCTTTTTTAATTTTGAAATTTCCAGGCAGTACAGCACCCAGTGTCGCAAAAGGCACTTTTAAACCAGGGCGTACATTTGCAGCACCACATACGACTTGAAATGTTTCCGTACCATCGCTCACTTTACAAACATTCAATTTGTCTGCATCAGGGTGCGGCTCAACACTCAATACTTCACCAACGATAATCCCACTAAACGTGCCAGCGACGGGATCAACACCATCTACTTCCAGACCTGCCATCGTGATCTGTGTTACTAAATCATCAATTTTGATTGAAGGGTTTACCCACTCTCTAAGCCATTGTTCACTGAATTTCATTGGTCTTCCATCTTTTCAAACTGTTTGTTTTAACTAACTGTGCTAACTAATCAAGTTTCCCGACTCTTCCTAGAGGAAAAAGGGGATATTAGTTAAACTGCTTTAAGAAACGTAGGTCGTTTTCAAAAAACATTCTCAAATCATTCACGCCGTAACGTAGCATCGCTAAACGTTCAACACCTAAGCCAAAGGCGAAACCAGAGTATTTTTCTGGATCAATACCACTGGACTCAAATACTTTTGGGTGCACCATGCCGCAACCCATAACTTCCAACCACTTAATATTCCCATCTGCATCACGACCCCATTCAATATCCACTTCTGCTGAAGGCTCTGTAAATGGAAAATAAGACGGACGAAAGCGAACACCAATATCGCGTTCAAAAAATACTCGTAAGAAGTCTTCTACTGTACTTTTTAAGTCAGCAAAACTTACTTTTTCTTCAACTAATAAACCTTCAACCTGATGAAACATCGGTGTATGAGTTTGATCAGAGTCACAACGATAAACACGCCCAGGGCAAATCATTCTAAAGGGAGGTTTTCCTTCAGCCATCGTTCTTACTTGCACAGGAGATGTATGCGTCCGTAGTAAGGTGTCAGCATCAAAATAGAATGTATCGTGCATTGCACGTGCAGGGTGATGGTCAGGTATATTTAAGGCTTCGAAATTATGATAATTATCTTCAATCTCTGGCCCTACTTCTATTGAATAACCCGCTTGAGAGAAAAATTGTTCGATCCGACGCATCGTTTTGGTAACAGGGTGCAGACCACCTACTTCAGCTGATCGACCCGGTAAAGTAACATCTAAGGCTTCTGATTGTAGTTTTTGATTTAATGCAGCGGCTTCTAAAGATGCTTTCTTGGCCAGCAGCTTTTCTAATACACCTTGCTTAGCTTCATTGATTTTTGCACCCGCAGCAGGACGCTCTTTTGCGTCTAACTTACCTAGCGACTTGAGTAACTGGGTGATTTCACCTTTCTTACCAAGGTAATCCACTCTTACTTGATCCAATACCGATATCTCATCAGCTGCGCCAACCGCATCTATTGCGTGTTGCACTAATTGCTCAAGGTTTTCCATTCTGCTCTCCGACTCTGCTTTAAAACAGTACACTTCAATAATCTAAATAATACCCATCCTGAAATATGGTCACTCAATTATTTATCATCCTCGCGAAGAGGGGGATCTAATACTTGGTATAGTTTCAGGATGGACACTAAACATAAAAAAATAGGGGACGAGTAAACCCGGCCCCTATTTTTTGCTCAGTAGTCAGCTTTATGATTTGATCAAGCAGCTGACACGAGTCTTAGCTTGCTAAAGCAGACTTTGCTTTTTCAACAACAACAGCAAATACTGCGGCGTCGTTCATTGCTAAGTCAGCTAGAACTTTTCGATCGATCTCAACATTGGCTTTCTTAAGTCCAGCAATGAAACGGCTATATGATAAACCGCTTATGCGTGCACCAGCATTGATTCGAGCTATCCATAAACGACGGAACTGACGTTTTCTTTGACGACGATCACGATAAGCGTATTGACCCGCTTTGATAACCGCTTGCTTAGCAACTCGATAAATTCTGCTTCGGGCACCGTAGTAACCTTTAGCTTGCTTTAATATCTTCTTATGGCGACGATGCGCCGTAACTC
>Ga0209825_1000547_pt1 | contig 26214 bp, 21 predicted proteins | sample EN8Hudsemesocosm_FD_184631 | JGI IMG/M metagenome (GOLD analysis project Ga0209825, IMG submission 184631) | Methane-oxidizing microbial communities from mesocosms in the Hudson Canyon - EN8B Hudson Canyon (SPAdes) (version 2) | ecosystem: Environmental > Aquatic > Marine > Cold seeps | place...
CTTTTGTCTCTAGCTTTATTTCAAGGTCGTTACCATTCGGAGAGGATCTAATTGCCATCTGTTTATCGATTTAAATAGCAATATTTTATCGCATATATCAATATATTTTTTTATGAGAAAGCCCTGAAGCCTATCCTGATCTGATTTAGTAGGAGAACTTATACTCTTTGTTGATTGAGCCCATTCTGATAAGCCTTTTATTTTGTACTGCAAAATAGTCAATAAACTCACAGATGCATACCCAATCTTCGATATTGAAATTCTTCTTATTAGCCGGATTGTATTTGGCACATTTTCCTCTATTAAAGAAAAATGGAATTAATCCTGGTAATGCTAATGCGGGATAGACTTCTGCAATAATTTTCAGTTGAACAGGCTGGGAATTAACCTTATCTTTATTAAAAGCTTGCCATGGAAGCTGTTTATGAGGAATATTACGCAGAAATTTCCATATTGGCGCATTATGTCCAAACATATTTTCTTTGCTACGATTAGCGGGTTGAACACCACCTTTGAGTTTACTCATTAAAGAGGCTGCAACTTTATCAACAGGGCGACTACCTCTCCTATTGGGCACCACCAACGGTTGATACCTACAAAGTGAAAAGCTGTTTGTTCAGATAAGGTGCAAATAATAGTTTTTGCTTGGCTAAATGTTGCCAACCGAGGCTCCATCCAACGGCACTCGCCATTTTTATACCGAATGATACTAGCTATTGCCCCTGGCTGATTTTTCTTATCTGTCCAGGCACTATCGAAACCTGTAATAATTTGAGTAATTGAACTCTTCTTGATGTCCCCTTGCTTAAATAACTTATTTATCAAAGCAACTATATTAAACTAAATTAAACACTATTCTGACTATTTGTATTTTAAGCAGCGAAAGGCCCATATTTTAAAAAAAATCTTCCCAAAAACACCCCAAGGAAAACAAAAATCAAAATAAACAATTATATATCAATCAGTTAAATGGCGGAGAGCAAGGGATTCGAACCCTTGATACGTTGCCGTATACACACTTTCCAGGCGTGCGCCTTCGGCCGCTCGGCCAGCTCTCCTATATTCGACTATCCAACGAACGTTGAACAGCCGCGAATAATAATGTAATTCACTATTTTTTGCAATGTTTTAATCTTGCATTGCTTCCAACTCATCCCACCGTTGATATACTTTCTCTAAATTAGCTTCAATTTCTGTTAATTGATCTAAGGTTTTTTGGGTAACATCTTGCGCTTGTTTATAAAAGTCAGCTGAACTTATTTGCTTTGTTAATTCAGCTTGGGCTTCTTCTAATTGATCAATTTCATTAGGTAATTTTTCTAATTCATTCTTTTCTTTAAAACTAAGCTTTTTATTTGAAGTAGTAGAAGTGTTAGCTTTAGGTTTTTCTTTTTTTTCTGCTTCAACATTCTTGTTTGCAGATTCTAATTGCTTCTTACGTTGCTCAGCAAGTTCAAACCATTCGGCATAACCACCTAAGTATTCGTTAACGACACCTTCACCTTCAAATACAAAAACACTGGTCACAACATTATCTAAGAATGCTCTATCATGACTTACTATTAACAATGTCCCTTGATAGTCGACTAGCTTTTCCTCTAGCATTTCTAATGTTTCCAAATCTAAATCATTGGTGGGCTCATCCATAATGATTAAATTTGCTGATTTGGTAAACAAGCGTGCTAATAATAGGCGGTTTTTCTCTCCACCTGATAAGCTTTTAACAGGTGATCTTGCTCTTGCTGGGGCAAATAGAAAGTCGGCTAAATAAGACATAACATGCCTTTGTACACCCGCCACCTCAACAAAGTCATTTCCATTTGCCACAGTATCAGCTACGGTAATTTCGGGATCTAATTGCTCTCTTAATTGATCAAAGTAGGCAAGTTGAATTTTTGTGCCCTGCTCCACTTCACCAATTGTTGGTTCCAGTTCTTTTAAAATCAACTTTAATAATGTTGATTTCCCTGCACCATTTGGCCCTAACAAACCTATTTTATCGCCTCGCTGGATAGAGGCTGAAAAATCTTTTACAATTGATTTATCACCATAACTAAAACTAACATTAGTCGCTTCGATTACTTTTTTACCCGATACATCACCTTTGTTAAGATTTAACTTGGTGGTGCCTTGTACATTGCGTCTTTCTGATCGCTCATCACGTAATCTTTTTAATGCGCGTACTCGCCCTTCATTACGTGTACGTCTAGCCTTAATACCTTGCCTTACCCAAACTTCTTCTTTTGCTAATTTCTTATCAAATTCAGCATTTTGATTGGCCTCATCTTCTAATGCTGCCGCTTTTCTGCGCAAATAGTCTTGATAATTTCCAGGCCATGAAACTAAATTACCTCGATCTAAATCAACAATTCTTGTCGCTAGGTTTTGTAAAAAAGCTCTATCATGCGTTACAAATAAAACGGCACCTTGAAAAGCTAAAACCTGCTCTTCTAACCATGCAATACTTTCAAAATCTAAATGGTTTGTAGGCTCATCTAATAACAATACCTCAGGCTCAATAACTAATGCTTGAGCTAAAGCTACTCTTCTTTTCCATCCACCAGAAAGACTTTTAATTTTTAAATCAGCAGGTAGATTTAATTTGGATAATGTTGATTCAACACGTTGCTGAAAGTGCCATCCATTATGCGCTTCTAATTTATGCTGTAAATCCCCAAGTTGTTTTAATGATTCTTCACCACCATCCATCGTTTCTAATAAATGATGGTATTGTGAAATCCATGTACCTAAATCCCCTAATCCACTAGCAACTGCATCGTATATAGTAGCCTCATCATCTAAATCAGGTGATTGCTCTAACCATGCTAATTTTAATTGCGGTTCACGCCAAACTTCTCCATTATCAGCATGCACACTACCCGCTATAATTTTCATTAGGGTTGACTTGCCTTCCCCATTCCGACCTAACAGCCCCACTCTTTCACCTGGGTCTAGCTGGAATTCAGCATCTTTCAATAAGGCATGTGTACCATAAGCGATAGATACATTCTTTAATCTGATTAATGGCATTTGTTTTGTAAAAACCTTCTTAGTAAGTCCAGCGCTCTTATAGCGGCCTGGTTTTGTTTGCGTTTAATTGAACCCACAAGGATATGACTATTATGAACAATCCCTTCAGGTGTTAACAGTACATTATATATAACTATGCTTTGCTTTATATTGTGAAATTGTGTTTTATCACCTTTATACATTTGCACTATGACTAAATCAGTATTGTTTTGAAGTTTTATTGTATTTGCAATGTCTGTGGCGGCTTGTAAAAAGTCTGTATTATCAGGAAGGTCAAACTGTTTAAAACTAGAATGTGCCAACCAGTTATATCCGATGCACTTTGCTGACATCAAACCTTGAGATGCTGTTTCTTGTACCGATAAAGTTAATTTTTTTTCAAGCATCAATTGATCAATCACTTCAATAAAACTAGTTGATGCTTGTGTAGGTTTATCACAAACAAAAACCGCATCACCTATTAACTGTATTAATTGATTAACGCACTCTGTATTTACAGCATCAAAAGGGAATAATAATTTAGTTTGTACCTCATCAGTAGTTGCCCTAAAACTAAGTTGCACTTTATCAGGTAAAGCAAAATCATTAATTAATTGCTGTAAATCTGATTCCCCTATACCTACAGATTTAATTTTAAATAGTTGGTCGGTGCTTAATTCAAAACGCTGTTTTAATTGCTGTTTAATATGTTCTGTAAACATATTACGCATTTCTGTGGGTACACCGGGTAAAAATACAAACCAACAACGATCTTGTAACACAGCAAACCCTGGTGCGGTTCCCCAGGCATTATCAATTTGAACAGCTCCTTTTGGAAAAAAGGCCTGTTTGCGATTAATATCTGCCATTACTTTTTGTCTATTAGCAAAATACAGTTCTATTTGCGCTAATGCTTCGGGGGCTAATTCCAAAGGTCGTTCAAATGCTATGGCAACTGCCTCTGCGGTTAAATCATCAATTGTTGGACCTAATCCCCCAGTACAAATACAAATATCAGCGCGTTGTGAAATTTCTTTTAGAAGCTGCACCAAATCTTGTAATTTATCACCTACCGCTGTATGCCTCGCAATATTAAAGCCCATATCAACCAGTTGTTCAGACAACCAAGCGGCATTTGTATCAGCAACTTGCCCTGTAATAACTTCTTCTCCTTGAGAGAATATTTCTGCAATAGGGTTGCTCATAAATATGATTTATAGAATACGTAAGGGAAATTAACAGTATTTTAACATTCGTTTATGATTAGTTCTGATAAAATGAGCGGTTAAAATTTTGTTTAAACTCTCTATTTGGATAATAACTTTATGAGTGAATCATTTATTTCTAAAAAACCTATACCTGTTCGCGAAAGATTGATTATGGCTTTGGATGTTCCTAGCATTGCTGAGGCTCAAGCATTGGTTGAAGAATTAGGCGACTCGGTGATTTTTTATAAAGTTGGCATGGAGTTATTTATGTCTGGCGATTATTTTGGCTTTATTGAATGGCTAAAAGCGCGTAATAAAAAAGTCTTTGTTGATTTAAAGTTTTTTGATATTTCTGCCACCGTTGGCCGTGCAATTAAGGCGTTAAGCAGCAAAGGGGTGGATTTAGCAACTATCCATGGTAATGATGCCATTATGGAAGCTGCAGCAGCAAATAAAGGTGATTTAAAAGTACTGGCCGTTACTGCATTAACTAGCCTTGATCGTGGAGATTTAGATGACCTAGGCTTTAAATGTGATGTTCGTGATCTTGTATTGTCACGTGCTAAACGTGCTTTAGAAATCGGCTGTGATGGTATTGTTTCTTCTGGGCTTGAAGTGGCAATGTTGCGTAAAGAGCTTGATCATCGTTTATTAGTAATTACACCGGGAATTCGCCCTGTTGATAATCGTGTTGATGATGATCAGAAACGTGTAGTGAGTGTTGAGCAGGCTTTTCAGAATGGTGCAGATTATATTGTAGTGGGTCGCCCTATTCGTGATGCTGAAAATCGCCAGCAGATGGCAGAGAAAATTCAGGGGCAGATTTTGTCGCAATTTTAGAAAAGTTTATACTTCTAAAAAATAGTGGGTTACGTTTTTTTGTTTCACAAAAAAATCTTCACCGACCCTACAAAATCAAAAAAGCGCGGATTAACCGCGCTTTTTTATTTCTAGCTAATAACTAAAACTGTTACCAGTTATAAGCTAGCGTTGCATAGATATTACGACCTGGCATAGCAACACGACCATTATCTTGGTTATGATTTACATACCCGCCTAAATGATCATAATGCTTAACACCTACAACATTTTCGATACCTGTACCAATAACAACACCATGATAAGGTTCATATTTACCACGTAGGTTTAATAACATATAGCCTTTAGTTTTTTGTTCTTGGTTATATCCTGCCACATCACCTTGATCTGCATAGAAAACACCTTCAACAGCACCCATCCAGCCAGATTGCTCATAAGTCGCTTGAACACGCCCATTTAAAGGAGCAATACGGTATAAATCAGAATCACTACCTGGTGCATTAACACGCTCACCACGTACATAGTTTAAACCAGCATCTACACGCCAGTTATCTGTGATTGTATAGCCAGCTTCTAAGTCAACACCGTATAATTGTGCAGCTATATTACTCCATTGTAATGTAGCTCCTGATGCAGTTGCTGCAGCAGTTTCAACACCTTGAATATAATCATCAACATAGTGATAGAAAAATCTAGGTGCTATATACGCATTTTCATTATGCCAATCAAACCCTAAATCAAACTGATAAGCAGTTTCATGATCTAGATCTATATCACCCAAATAAGTATGACCATCAGCAAAGCCACCAACTGCACGGCTTCCTGTCCATAAATATAGTTCTTGGTAAGTTGGTGCACGGTTTTTTCTTGCCAACCCAACTTCTACATCTAAGGATGAAGATACTGAGTAACGAAGTACTGCAGCTAAATCAACTTCATTAAAGTTACGTTTTCTATCTGAGTCATTAAATGCAACTCTATCATTACCTGTTCTCACTGTAGCTAGCTGCATCATTCTCATTGCCTTCTGAGCATCTGTAATTGCTGCAGCCATTGGCATAACGAATTGATCAGGATCACCACCTGTAGCATCACCAGCATCAGACCAAGTATGAACAAATCTAGCTCCTAACTCCAGAGCTATATTTTCACTAACATCTCCAGCCCATTCAGTAAAAATACTATATCGATCTCTTTCAATATCATGAAAGAAATTCATTGGATTCATACCACTCTGCATCGCGCTATTAGCTTCATGATTTGACTGGTCACCATTTACACCTACAGTTAAAATCCCATCAAACAATGGCATATCAACAGCTAAATCAATTCCACCAGCCTCAACTTCAGTTCTATTCCACATATTCATCCTTGAAGTTCTTAGCGTATAGCTGTCCATCCAATGACGCATTTTTTGGTAGAACACATTTGTTCTTACTTTATATCCATCACCTAAATCCCATGAATAATTAGCATCGTACAAACCACCCCTTACATAAACAATATCCATAGGTAATGCAGGTGTACCCGTATGCCCCGTATTATTGTTACTGTAGTTTATACCAAACTCATGTCCTTCACGCTGGTAACCATAACCAGCAGTAAAGGCTTCTCTATCATACTGGGTAGAAACTTCGTTACCATTATTATCTACCTGTTTATCATTATCTTTAATTTTATAATTACGGCCTTGCTCTTTACTACCACTTAAATACAATTTATGATTCTTTGTAGCTACAGCACCTAACAAAGCACCAAAGTGTCCATCATCAACAGTTCCATAGCCCATTGCTGCTGTACCACTTGTTTCTACACCATCACCTTCAGCAAAACGGCCTTTTTTAGATTCTGCATGCATTGAACCACCAAATGATTCAATACCACTACTTACAGGTGCAATACCTCTGTGAACAGTTAATTTACCTGTTAAAGGTGCTGGGATATGACTTAATGGGGGATCCATACTGTTTGGGCCAACTTCTTTCATATTGGCACCATCAATAGAGATATTGACTCGGTTACCAAACATACCTCGGTATGAAGCAATACCTGTTAATGGACCATTTCTATTAACGTTTGCACCCGGTACACGCTTTAATAATGAAGCCGTATCTTTTAAGCCTGAAGAATCTGGTGCTGTACCAAATGTTCCAGAACGCATCTGACTGCCTTCAACAACAATTGTTGGTAAATGCTCATGTTCTGCAGATACTTGTAGTGGAATTGCTACTATTGATGCAATAGCAATACTTAATTTTGTTTTCAATTTTATCCCCTGATTTAATTGTATAAATTACTTATATAAATCAAGCACATTCTGATCCGGTTGTGCTTTTGCCATTTAGCAACAATAACTTACATATAAACAACAAAATCAAAATAAGGGGTTATAAATTAAACTATGTTATTTAACCCACATTCAATAGGTCAAACAACTTAATACACCAAAAATGATACAAAAATATAAACTGCTTAGACAATTTATTACAAGTTATGTCTCGAATAAACGACAGATGCTCTCAGGACAACTAAAAAGAAATTACAAGGATAAAAAGACTTTGTTATGCTCTACTTTACTTGGCAGCCCTGTTCTAGCTCCAACTTTAGTACAGCACAATGTGCCGGCCACACTCGAATATGAGAGAACATCACTCCAGCTCATGTTTTTTGCGACTGCTGCTGCAAAAGCACCATGAAATGCATCCCCTGCTCCCGTAGTATCACAGATATCAGCATTTATACTTATTGCTGGCACCCCACCTAATTGGTCTCCACGCTGCCAAATAAGTCCCTTTTCACCTAGTGTAATAACAACTGCTGGAGATTTTGTTGCTAAAACTGCTAATGCAGAATCAACATCACCTGCAACTTGACAAGCAAACTTCTCAGAAGCGACTAAATAGTCAACTTTATCCATTAATTTTTCAGTACCTTCATGCAAAGAACCTGCATCTAAAACGGTGGGAATTTTAAGTTTACGCGCCAATTCAACAAGCTTATATGAAATATAAGGTTCATGCCCATCTAACAATATAACTTTCGCTTTAATTATTGAGAAATCAATATCATCTTCAAGTAAGGCTTTTGTTGATCCTTTGTAATTTACTAAGGCTCTTTTACCATCGGGTTTAACTAAAACTGTTGATAAAGGTGTGGGAGCATTCCCTCGAGCTATAAGCTGTGTACCTACTTGATGATTAATAAATTCTTGCAGATGCATTTCACCATAAAGGTCGTTACCTAAGTATCCTGCAAAAGCGGCATTTAATCCCAACCTTGAAACTGCAATAGCAGCATTTGCAGCTGGACCGCCACCACTTGAGACTAAATCATCAGCAAAAACCTTTTCATCACTTTCTGGGTGTTTTTGAACAGAAAAAACTAAATCGTAACAAGCATGACCAACACAAAGTACATCTACATCAATGGAATTTTCTTTCATAGATTAATCAATCGGCTGTTTTTTATTAGAGAAGATATAACGGAGGGTAGAAAGTGTCTGGTTTTCTTTAGTAATCAGAAAACAGTTTATTAAGAAATCAAGACTGAGATGTAGAGCGGACTTCAGTCCGCCATGGTTTATATAAATTATCGTTATAGCGGACTGAAGTCCGCTCTACATCTAGCTTAACGGTTACGGTTGCCTCTACCCTGGCTTAAAAATGGCTTTAATGATTTTTCTGCTTGCATACCTACAAACTCCATTAAAATTCCTAACTCTTTATTGTTTAACTCATAGCTATCTTTTGCTCTTACGTTAGTCGGCAAAACTGACGGTCCATAACGTACACGCATCAAGCGACTTACTGTTACACCTTGTGATTCCCATAACCTTCTAACTAGACGATTACGACCTTCTTTTACCACTACATGAAACCACTTATTTGCACCTTCACCAGAGAAAAATTGAATGTCATTAAAATGGGCTTTACCATCTTCTAATTCAACACCTTCTTTTAAGCGTTTGATCATGTCTTCTGGCACATCACCTAAGATACGAACTGCGTATTCTCTATCTAGTTCTTGTGCAGGATGCATTAGTCGATTTGCCAATTCACCATTGTTAGTCAGTAATAATAAACCTGATGTATTAATATCAAGCCTACCCACTGAAATCCAACGCCCTACTTCTAGTTTAGGTAATCGTGAAAAAACGACGGGGCGACCTTGAGGATCTCTTCTGGTAACAACTTCCCCCGTAGGTTTGTTATAAACCAATACACGTGTTGTTTGTTCGGTATATTTTTCCCAATTAACATTTCGACCATTTACCTGAACTTGGTCACCCGATACTAGATGTAGCCCTGGTGTAACTTTTACACCATTAACGCTGATTCGGCCTTCAGTAATCCAACGCTCAACTTCTCTTCTAGACCCTAATCCGCCACGCGCAAGTACTTTTTGAATACGCTCCCCACCTGGAGCTGTATTTTCTTCAGAAACAATCGTTTCTTTAGTGTCTGGTTTCTGAGATGGGTTCGATGCTTTTTTGTTTTTCACTTGTTTGCTCTTCACTTAATTGTTCTTTACTCACTTGTTCTTCGGTATCAGCCTTATCAACAAGTTGTTGTGGCTGATCTGTATCAGTCATTATTTTCTTTTCAGAAGAAAAATCTAAATCTTTAATTTCTTCCAGTGTAGGTAAATATTCTAATGATGACAAATTAAAATAATCTAAAAAATCTTTAGTTGTACTATATAAAGCTGGTCGGCCTGGCACTTCTTTATGCCCAATAACTCGCACCCACTCTCTATCTAATAAGGTCCTAATAATATTAGAACTTACACTTACACCCCGAATATCTTCAATATCACCACGCGTTACGGGCTGCCGATAAGCAATAATGGCAATTGTTTCCAATAATGCTCTGGAATATTTGGGGGGTTTATCCTCAAATAACCGAGACACCCAATATGAATAACCATCTTTTACTTGAAACCTATAACCACTGGCTAATTGTTTTAAACCAATAGCTCTATCCTGATAATCTTCAATAATAGAATCAACAGCTGCCTGTATTTTCTTTAATTCTGGTCGTTCTAACTCTGGATACACTCTCTGCACTTGTTTAACAGACATTGGCTTATCCGCAGCAAATAATATCGCCTCTACAATTTGTTTTGTATCCATATCTGGTGTTATTAATTCGTTAAACTCTAATCCTTTAATTAATACAGGTTCTTGTTGTTGATTTTCACCAACTTGAGCGGCTAACTGAGCCTTCAATTTAGAGTTTATTGCCGATTCTATCTCAGGCTTAAGAGTTAAAAATAAATCTTGTTTGACTTGATCTGTTAATTCATCCCTTAAACTAGATTCAACCTCGTGCCGCATACTTTTCATTAACTCTAAACGTATTTGAGACTCTAAGCTAGCAGTAATTTCAGGTTCCAATTGTTTTTGTAATTCAAGTGTTAATTCTGTCCTTATTTCTGGCTCTAAAGTAGTTTCCAGCTCATCTGTTATTTCTAGCTCTAAACTTTGTTTTAACTCAGCTCTTATCTCTGGATCAATCTCAAGAAATAATTGCTCTTCTACTTTTGCCTTTAACTGCTGTTTTAATTCAGCTTCAACATCTGGCTGAAGACTTTTAATAAGTTCAGACTGTACCTCTTTCCTAATTTCGGGTTCGAGTTTATCATTTAATTCAGTTTTTAGATCAAGCTCTAACTTAGGTGTTAAATCGGCAATAATATCAGCTCTTAGTTTTGGAGCTAACTCATTTAATAATGTTTCTTCAACTTTTGCTTTTAACTCATGCTTTAGAATAAGCTCTACATCAGGTTTTAGGCTTTTACTAAGCTCTAAATGCAAGTTTTCTCTAATTTCAGGTTCAACCTTTTTAGTTAGTTCTGCTCTTAAAGATTCATTTATTTCAAGTTCCAGTTGCTTAGTTAATTCATGCTTTAACTGCTTTCTAATTTCGGGCTCTAATGCAGTTTCAAGCTCATCCGTTATTTCTAACTCTAAACTTTGCTTTAATTCGGCTCTTATCTCTGGATCAATTTCAAGAAACAGTTCCTCTTCAACTTTTCCTTTTAATTCTTGCTTAAGTTCAGCCTCGATATCATCTTTAAGACTTATTGTAAGCTCAGCTTGAATTTCCGCTTTAATGACAGGCTCAAGTTCTGATAACAACTTTTCCTCTATTTTTGAGCTTAGTTCACTTTTAAGCTCAGTCTCTACATTTTGTTTAAGACTTTTTGTAAGATGGGCTTGTACTTCAGCCCTAATTTCTGGCTCAAGCTTTTCATTTAGTTCTGTTTTAAGCTCAGCCTCTAGTTTAGGCTTTAAGTCAGCCCTTAATTTTGAATCAAGCTCAAGTAATAATGCTTGTTCTACTTTATCTTTTAATTCATGTTTTAAACCAAGTTCAACACCTGCTTTAAGATGTTGACTCAATTCTGAATGTACTTCTGCTCTAATTTCTGGCTCAAGCTTTTCATGCAATGCTGCCGTTAGTGTTTCTGTAATTTCAGGCTCAAGTTGCTTTTTTAATTCGTCATTTAGTTCTCTTCTAATAACCGGTTCTAAAGCTGTTTCTAACTCATCCGTTATTTCTAATTCTAAACTTTGTGTTAATTCAGCCCTTATCTCTGGGTCCATTTCAAGATAAAGTTCCTCTTCGACTTTTCCTTGTAATTCCTGTTTTAGATCTGCTTCTACATCTGCTTTTAAACTTTTAGTCAGTTCTGCTTGTACTTCGGCTCTAATTTCTGGCTCAAGCTTTTTGTTTAACTCCGTTTTAAGATCAGCCGCTACCTTTGGCGTTAAGTCATGTTTCAGCTCAACTTCAATATTAGGTTTAAGTTTTTTTGTAAGCTCAGACCTTACTTGCGCTTCTAAATCAGATTTAATAGTGGGTCTAATTTCAGCAATTAAACTTTCTTTAACTTCGCTTTTTAGTTCAGGCTCTAATTCAGCTTTAAGCTCAAGCTTCACCTCAGCAGTTAATGATTTTTTAAGAGATACTTTAGACTCAGAAGGACTAGGTTTTGTTGCTTGAGCTATTTCTAAATCAACTGCTTTGTTCGAGGCTGACTTTTGATCTAATTCGGATTTCTGAGAAAAATTCTGATTGAATGATTTCGAGGTATCCTTCTTTGCTGAGTTCAAGGATGGCAAGAAAGGAGACAACCACCCCTCCTTTTCCTTCTGCTCTAGTAAATAGCGCTGAGAAAGGGAGGCTATCTGGCCTGTTAAGTTTTTCCAAAATGGCTGCCATTCTTTCACGGACGGATAGGGGTTCTTTAGTTATTTTATGGTGGCTAAGTTGCTCAACTCGTTTGAGCACATCTTGAAATGCTAATAGCATTTCTTTTAATTCAATATCAGGGAATTGTTGTTCTACATCAATGTCTGTAACATCGACAACTGTATCAAAAACATCTCTCTCATATCTAGGCAGTAATGCAATATCTTCTGCTGCTTTTTTTATACATTCATATTCTTGTAGCTTTCTAATTAGAAAAGCCCTAGGGTCATCCTCCTCATCTTCTGATTCTGGAATCCTAGGTAATAACATTCGCGATTTAATTTCAGCTAATAACGCAGCCATTAATAAATATTCTGCGGCGAGTTCCAATTGTAATACATTCATCATCTCAATGTATTTAACATATTGTTTAGTAATATGAGAAATAGGAATGTTGAGAATATCTAAATTTTGCCGCCTTATTAAATAAAGCAACAAATCTAGCGGACCTTCAAAGGCATCTAGAAAAACTTTAAGAGCATCAGGTGGTATATATAAATCATCGGGCAGCTCTGTGTAAGGAGTTCCCTCAACTAGCGCTATTTGTTGAATAGGCTCAGTTATAGTTTCTGTAACAATTTCACTCACTCGCTACATACCAGCCAAACTAGCAAAAAAACCAAACATAAGATTCATAGGGTAGCCCAAAACATAGCTCAAACCACCTGACCACAACAAAGCAACCAAGATAAAAAAACCATAGCGTTCTAATTTGTTATATTGCCATGCTAATCTATTAGGCAAAAAACCAGTCACAATTCGGCTTCCATCTAAGGGTGGAATTGGAATTAGGTTAATTAATGCTAGCACTAGATTAATCTGTATCCCAGCCATTCCCATCAAAATAAAAGGTAAAGAAATACCTTCCATTTTCAACTCAACCCCTATTTTTACCAATAAAGTCCAAGCAAATGCCATCAATAAATTAGATACTGGGCCAGCTAAGGCTACTATAGCCATATCTCTTCTAGGATTTTTAAAATATCTAGGATCAACCGGAACGGGTTTAGCCCAACCAAAAATAAAACCTGCTGAAGAAATTAGTAATAAACCTGGAATAATAATTGTGCCTAAGATATCCACATGTTTTATTGGATTTAAAGTCAAGCGTCCCAATTGAGAAGCTGTCTTATCACCATATTTTTTAGCCACCCAACCATGAGCAACTTCATGAACTGTAATAGCAAATATTACAGGCAATACCCAAACAACAATTCGTTGAATTAATGTTAAATCATCCATCATCATTAAAGCCTAATCTTCCAACATTGGAGCTATACCTATTCCTTGGCGCGTTATTTCTATTATATTATCGGTACAATTAATCACAGTTGTTTCTTGTGCTTCTATCATGCCAAAATCTATAATCAAATCGAGCTCTTTTTCTAGTTTATCTCTTATTTCGTAAGGGTCAGTTTCTGCCTGGGTATTATTTGGCATAATGAGTGATGAACAGAATAAAGGTTCATCTAATTCATCAACAATCATTTGAGTAACAACATTATTAGGGATTCTTATACCAATACTTTTTTTCTTTGGATGCTGAAGCCTTTTAGGCACTTCTTTAGTTGCATCTAGAATAAAAGTAAAAGGCCCTGGGGTTAATGCCTTAATCAAGCGATAAGTGTCATTATTCATTTTTGTAAAGTTAGACACTTGGGTTAAATCTTTACAAATTAAAGTAAAATCGTGTTTATCAGATAATTGTCGAATTTGCCTGATTTTATCCAATGCTTTTTTATCACCTATATGACAAGCAAAAGCATAAGAAGAACCCGTAGGTATTGAAATTACACCGCCTTGATTTAAAATATCAACGGCTTGATGAATTAATCGTCGCTGTGGATTTTCTGGGTGAATTGAAAAATACTGAGACATAACTAATCAACACTTAAATCAGGTGAAAAAGGATATTGTACCCTATGACGTAGAGATTCAATAATCCTTACAATTACCCAAAGTCATATATGCTAACTTTCTATGTGTGGATTGGGGAATTATCTTTCAGATTCTTTTTTTGCAACCTTATCTCTTAAATAAACAGGCATAGCTTTTTCAACGACGACTGCTTGATCATTTTTAAAACCCATAACACCTAAATCAACAATTGCAGATGCTCTTGGTAAATGATCGGCTTCTATGCCTTGCAGCAATTCACCTAAACAACTTGATAATTGCTCTGGGTAAACATCCCAACCCGAACCTATCCCCACACCTTGTTGCTGAGGAAAAACAATGTTTTCAGCTAAAGTAACGGCTTCTTCACCAACAAGTTCTGCATATCCTTGTTGATTTTTTTGGTAAACTCCCCAAAAAATCTCACCCATTCGTGCATCCATCGCTGTAAATGCACAATCTGAAGATGAATGTTTCAGATAATGATGCGCCATTGCAGCTAAGGTTGAAACAGGAACAACAGGTAACTCTGCTCCCAAAGCAATCCCTTGAATAATCCCCGTAGAAATTCTAACACCTGTAAATGAACCCGGGCCTCGGCTAAATGCTAATCCGTCTAATTGTTGAGGTTTTAACTCTGCCTCAGCCATTAAAGAGTCAATCATCGGCAGAATCAGTTTTGTATGCTCTCTAGGCGCTAACTCATAACGTTCTTCTATTTCACCATCTATATACAAGGCTGCTGAACAGGCTTCTGTTGATGTTTCTACCGCTAGCATTTTCAATTTTCTTGCTCCGTTTTTTCTTCTGTTTCATTACTTTCATCAAGCAAGCGAAAAAATTCATTTACATCTTCAATCTCACGAGAACGCTTCATTGCAGGCACACTGTTTAAAAACATATGCCCATAAGCACGTTTTAACAATCTAGGATCACAGACCATTAATACACCTTTATCATTTACATCACGTATCAATCGCCCTACCCCTTGCCTTAAGGCAATGACAGCGGTAGGAAGTTGATGTTCAAAAAAAGGATTTCGACCTTGTTTTTCCATTGCCGCTAATCGTGCTTTTAAAACAGGGTCACCTGGTGAGGCAAAAGGTAATTTATCAATAATAACGCAAGATAAAGCATCGCCTCTTACATCTACACCTTCCCAAAAACTAGAGGTGGCTAATAAGATTGCATTGCCTTTTTCTTTAAATTGTTCAAGAAGCACTGCTTTTGCACGAGTACCTTGGATTAATAGTGGGTAATCAATCTTATCTTCTAAGATTTCAGCCGCTATTCTTAATGCTCGATGACTGGTAAATAGAAAAAAAGCTCGGCCCTTACTTGCTTTTAAAACAGGTAAAGCAAATTCAACTATTTTCTCAGTAAAATCAGATTCTGTTGGCTTAGGTAAGCCTTTAGGGTGATAAAACAAGGATTGTTTTTCAAAATCAAAAGGACTTTCCCAGCTGTTACTATCTGTCTCGTATAAACCTAGACCTTTTGAAAAATGGGTAAAATTGTTATTAACACTTAAAGTTGCAGAGGTAAATATCCAGCTAGCTTTATGTTGCTTCATAAACGACTTAAATTCAGCCGCAATATCTACTGGGGTTTTGCTTAGAGTAAATGATTTACTATGCGTTTCATACCAACGTATCCATTTCCCACTGTTGTCGTTGATCAAGCTATTTAGTAATTCTTCTAAAGCTTCTACACGATCAAAACAAGTTTCTAAACCTTTAGTTCTTACCGAGGCTAACTCTAACTGTTCTGCCAATCTATCTAATTGCTTATGGACAGACTCCAAAGCGGCTGAAATTTTAGGGTTATCTTCTAATTCTTTCCAATCCCCTCGTCTTAACTCCATACCAAAAGCTAGTCGCAGGTCTTTAACTTCAAACTGAAGATCTTCACATGCTGTACGCAAATTAGGCATGTCTTTGGCATCTTTAAAATATTCAACCAAAGTATCTGTAGCTAATTCATTTAACTGTTTAGCACTTAACGATAAGCCTAAGAAATTAGATGCTATTTCTGATAGTTGATGCGCTTCATCAATTATCACCACATCGGCATTAGGGAGTAATTCACCAAAGCCTGTTTCACGTAGCGACCAATCAGCACAAAGCAAATAATGATTAACTACAATAATCTCAGCTTCTTGTGCTTTTTTACGCGCTTGAACTAAAAAGCAGTCTTCATAATCCTTACATTCTTTACCTAAACAGTTATCTATATTTGATGTCGCTTGCGACCAAATAGGGTCACCTTCTGCTACATCAGAAATTTCTGAAATATCACCTATTTTCGTTCTTTTAGACCACGCTTTAATACGGGCTAAAGCACCAGCATCTTCTTTACTAAATCCAAAACTGGTATTTAAGGCATTCTCTAAGCGATAAGTACATAAATAATTAGCTCTACCTTTTAGTAACGCAGCTTTAAAAGGTGTTTTAATCGCTTTACGAATTACAGGTAAATCTTTGTTGAATAACTGATCTTGTAGATTCTTAGTACCCGTTGAGATAATTACTTTCTTTTTAGAAAGAATAGCGGGTACTAAATAAGCAAAGGTTTTCCCTGTTCCTGTGCCTGCTTCTGCAATTAAATTAGTATTTGCATCAATAGCTTTCGCAATTGAGTCTGCCATCTCAAATTGAGCAGATCGTGGTAAGTACCCTGGGATAACTTCTGATAGCGCACCATCGCCACTAAAAAAAGATTCTAGTTCAGTCATTAAATAATCGTTTTATGAGATTGGTTGCGTAGCCTACCATGAGTAAGATTTTCGTCAAGTATCTCTAATCACAGAGACCTAACTAGCAAGCATTATTTTTAGAGGGAATGAATATAAAGTAAGAGACCTATAAACTATCTGCTTTTAGTTTAGCTTCTTTAGCACCATAGTAATTTTTCTGCTGCTTTCTTGCTTCACTTATTAATAACCAGCTTTGTTTTTTTATTTGAGGATCATTTGCAGCTAATAATGCAGCTTTTTTTGCTAAATCTTCAGCAAGGCGTGGCTTAGATTGCTTAAGTCGTAACCTAGCTAATTTATAAGTTAAAGCGGGGTTTCTAGAATCAATTCTTAAAGCACGCTCAATGGTTGCAACTGCTGATTCAAGGTCCCCAGTCTTACTACTTCTATCAGCTTCATTCACTAAAGCTAATATTGCAGGTGGAGCAACTCTTTTGATAACAACCTTTTTTTCTGACTGAACTTTATTAACGGCGGTATATGGCGAAGACGTTTGTTTATCTTCAGCTATATCCTTAACAAAAGGCTTTCTATCTGATGTAACAATAGATTCAGTGGGTGTTGTTCTGGTTTCATAAGGGTTTGTTCTTTGCCCTTCACCATATATAGGTGCAGGTGGTTGATATCCATAAAATTCACTACAACCATTTAATAAAACAAGGGTAAAACAAAAAAACAAAAACTTATTATTCATACAAAATATTATTAATTAATTAAAAAAGCTCGATATCATCTTCTTCCACTTCATCAGTTAATGTTGCCAGTTTAATAGCTTCTTCAACGCTTTTACCTTGTAAAATAGCATCAAACATTACTTTTTCAGATTCCATCGTATAGCGTCCGCGAATTTCATCCTGAAATTTTTTCCATTCAATCGGGTTATATAAACGCTCAGGACTTTCTACTAATTCTGTAAGGCCATTAAGTGAACTTGCTACATGACTTAAAGATTGTTGTAATCTGTCATAAAACTGAAATGCAACAATAGAAGTCTGAATTTTATCACTCGTCTGTTGACAGTGACTTAATGCCTCCGTTTTTATATCACTTGGCTCTAAAGTATCTAATAGCTCATTAATAGCAGCCATGTGCTCAACTATCCCTGTAAATGATTCTGTCAATGTGGTGACTGATTCATCTCCAACGTGCATATTTGATTCAACCTGACAAACAGAAACAGTCAATAGTTTTACTGTTTCTCGAACTTGACTCCAGTCAAGATCAGGTTGATAAGAGTCTGATTGCGCCATAAACTACCTTCTATTATACAGTGACTTGTAAAATTTATAAGTTCAATAATTATGATATATTCATTATTAAAATAACCACACTAGAACAAGAGTTTCATTTGAGTATAGCAAAGAATTTATATAAAACACGGCAGCTTTCATTTTATGTAAAAATTGTTAAACTTAACACACTTTATTTTTTATTATTCCACCAAGCCCTTTGATTAAAGCACCTACTCATAAATAAGAATTATCTAATGGACGTGGTATAATTCAATAAAAACAGGGGACATCATGAACACTATTTTAACATTTCATAAATTACTACTTACCCTCATTATCGGTTTGGTTTTAAGCGGTTGTAATAATGAATCTAGCAACAAACAAGAGTTAGTTAGCAAGCAAGCAGTTCAAAAATACACTAAAGAGACTGTTCTTAAGGGTAGAGTAAGCAATAAAAAAGGCAACTTACATTCAGGTGAAATTAGAGCAACCGACAGTAATAACAATTTTCTTGCAAGCGCTCAGATAAATAAAGACAGTCATTATGCTATAACCATTCCAGCTAATACTGAATTACCTATCACCTTAACTTACGCATCAGATGATGCAGATCAAAAGGATCTAATTTCTGTTGTTATTTATGCTACTTTTACAAAATACGATATTAATGACCTTACAACCTTAATTGCTAAAAAAGCAAAATCTTTAGGTGGTTATACTCATTCAAATATGACAATTGCTGCTGATGCAACTGTTGGCGTCCCTGATGCTAACAAAACATCAACTGGTTTTCGTGGTGACCCAACAAAACAGTATGGCGGTTGGCACTAATACCTACATTTTTCACTTCGCTCGACCACAGATATGGACTTCTGGAAGTAGGTATTTAATTTTAATTGAATACCTACTTCTAAGGGTTGAATCTTTCTTCTTGATTCAGGATACACTTTAATGCGTCTTTATAGACTCTCTTTTGCTTTCGTTACACTTATTTTTTTACCTTCCATTTCTATGGCTGAATTTCCTGCAGCGCCAGCTACAGAAGATACATTCCTCGGGTTGGTTGAACCCTTTTGCCCTGAATCTATCGATCCAAATTGGCGCAAACAACAACAAATTGAAAACGTTTCTATTGCGCCGTCGCCCGTTTGCGACCCAGACAATCCCTATGATATTGCGACCTTTGTAAAAGGTACAAATAATGTGTCAATGGCCACTATTATGCAAACGCAATTATCGCCTGATACCTTAATTAAAAAAAATGACATTGATGGTGACGGTGATCCTGATGAAATCCATATTCGTCTTGAAGTTATAGAGCTTAATGGTTTCTCCCCTGACCAACAAGACCCTATAACCACCTATAATATAGCGCCTGGAATTCAACCTGGATTTTGGGCTTTTGCTCCGAAAAGTCGAGGCATGTCTAATGAAAGTTTTGCCAGTACCAAGGCAAATACTTTATTACGTCTACCTTCACCTTCAATTAGAGTTGAGCAAGGTGATAAGATTATTGTAACCTTGGAAAATTCACATTATTTTCCACACAGCATTCATTTTCATGGTGTTGACCACCCTTTCCAAAAAGCTAATGGAGAAGGTAACGATGGAGTACCACAAACCAGTAATAAGTTGACTATGCCTGGTAAAGTGTTCTCATACGAATTAACACCCCGCCAGACGGGTACTATGGTTTACCATTGCCATGTACAAGCTCATACCCATATATTAATGGGATTAATTGGTATGTTTATTGTTGAAGAAAACAAGCCTAATAATTGGGTACAAACATTCAATATTGGGGCTGGTTTTGTCAGACAATCTTCAGTGGCAGTTAAAGAAGAGTACAGTCAAGAATATGACTTGCAATACCAAGATATTGATAGAGAATTGCACAACCTTATTCAGCAAGGTAATGATTCTAGATTATTAGCTAAAAGCTTTAATCGTGAATATAACATTACAGAAAGAACCCCCGATTACTTTATTTTAAATGGTCGTTCATTCCCTTATACATTACGTGAATCACTTGTTGTTATTAAACCGGAAGAAAAAGTTAAGTTACGGGTGTTTAATGCTGGAGATCAAATGCTTTCTCTACACACTCATGGCTTTAAACCCACAGCAACTCATTTAGATGGCGTAAAGCTATCCCCTGAAGCACGTATTCAACGTGATGTATTTACTTTAGGGCCAGCTCAAAGAGCTGACTTAGAATTATATGCCCGTAATGATGGACTTAATAATATGGGTGAAGGTATATGGACATTCCATGACCACAATGAATTAGGTGTAACTACAGACGGTGTGTACCCTGGTGGACATATTAGTAGTGTAGTCTTTGAATCGTTTCTTGGTCCTAATGGAATGCCAAAAGTACAAGGTGTCGATGTTAGCCCTTTTTTTACCAAAGAGTTTTATCAAAGAAAATACCCTATTTGGAATTTATCTGATGAAAATAAGCTTTATGGTGAAATAGCTAAAACAACTAAATCATCTACTACAGAAAGTAATGAAGAATCAATGGATAGCACACAAATTATCATATTAGTTTTTCAAATATTACTTTTACTTATCACTCTATTTCTTATTAGAAAAACAACACAGAAATCAAATGCCTAATAAAAAGCCAATAAAATCAATTTCAACGGGTTCATTAGTTGCGCTTGGCTTAAGCGTGAGTAGTTTATACAGCGGATTAGAAGCTGCAGAAACAGCATTTGAAACCAAAGAAATAACTAAAGAAAAACATCAGCCAGCTAAAATGGAAGGCATGGCATGTGGAGCTAATATGAACATGGATAAAACCGAAATGGTTTGCGGCTCCAATATGCGAATGGATGTGACAGGAATGGTGATGTATGAAAACAAAGAGAAACTACCCAAAGACTGCAAAGCCATTTCAGAAGATGTCACCCTTGAAGTTAAAGCGGGTATAGACCATGCTAAGCCCTACCCTGGTACAGTTTTTGGTCTAAGCGATCATGAATGGGAAGTAAAACCCTGTAGCCGTATTACCGTTGAATTTACCAATGAAGATGAGATTCGTCATCAATGGATGATTCATGGCTTACCAAAATACCTTTATCCAGAAGGTATGTTCCATATTGAAGTAAATGGTAAAGGTAAAAAAACAGGGACTTTTATTGTTCCTAGTAGTAACTATACCTATCTAGTTCATTGTGATATTGCTCAACATATGGAAAAAGGTATGAAAGCACAGCTTAAAGTGGGTACTGGTCGTGGTGATTTACCAAGTATACCCGGCATATCTGCAGCTAAGTTTTCTGATTCATTTTAATAGCTAAAACTATCAGTCTTATATTCAATTGGGGCGCTGGCTTCAGCCTGCATAAGTAACGACTACAAGCAGGCTAAAGCCTGCGCCCCAACATAGGTATTTCTTATGAGCCAAAACTCAGCAGAACATGATTTTCCAGCCGTAGATCTACAACAGCTAGTAAAACAATTATCATATATCCTTGCTGATGATTCAGTTCTCTATCAAGAAGAAGATTTAAGGCCTTATGAATGTGACGGTCTTTCTGCTTATCAACAATTACCATTAATCGTTGCTTTGCCAGATACCATCGAACAAGTTCAAAAAATCCTACAGCTCTGTAACAAAATCAATTTACCTGTCGTGGCACGAGGCGCAGGAACGGGTCTTTCAGGAGGCGCTTTACCTTATGAAAAAGGCTTATTGCTCAGTTTGGGAAAGTTTAATAAAGTTATTGAAATCAATCAACAGTTACAAACAGCAACAGTACAGCCAGGTGTACGAAATTTGGCAATATCAGAAGCGGTTTCACATTTAGGTTTATATTACGCTCCCGACCCTTCATCACAAATTGCCTGTTCAATAGGCGGTAATGTAGCAGAAAACTCAGGTGGAGTGCACAGTCTTAAATACGGCTTAACCGTACATAATATTCAACAACTAAAAATTGTCACTATTGATGGTGAATTAATTACCCTTGGTGGTACTGGATTAGATAGCCCTGGTTATGATTTACTGGCTTTAATGACTGGGTCAGAAGGTATGCTGGGAATCATTGTTGAAGTCACCGTTAAACTTTTACCAAAACCTAAATATGTTCAAACACTGTTAGCTGCATTTGATGATGTAGTAAATGCTGGACAGGCTGTCGCTAATATAATTTCTGCCGGTATTATTCCAGCCGGTTTAGAAATGATGGATAAATTAGCCATTCAAGCAGCAGAAGACTTTGTTCATGCTGGCTATCCTTTAGACGCAGAAGCTATTTTAATCTGTGAACTTGATGGTATTGAAGATGAAGTAACAGAACAAGTTGCAGCTATTCATACAATTTTAAAACAAAGTTCTGCAATCGAGGTTCGTATTGCAAAAGACGAACAGGAACGCATTGTTTTTTGGAAAGGTCGAAAAAATGCCTTTCCTGCAGTAGGACGACTATCGCCTGATTATTATTGCATGGATGGAACCATTCCTCGTAAACGTTTACCTCAAGTTTTAAAAGCAATGGAAGACTTATCTAAAACTTATAATTTAGCAGTTGCCAATGTTTTTCATGCGGGTGACGGTAATTTACATCCTTTAATACTTTATGATGCAAGTAAAGGTCAGCTAGAGAAAGCAGAGGAACTAGGTGGGAAAATTTTAGAGCTTTGTATAGAGGTTGGAGGAACCATTACAGGCGAACATGGCGTAGGCATGGAAAAGCTAAACCAAATGTGTGTACAGTTTAAAGCCGCTGAAATATCTCAATTTCATGCTCTTAAAGCAGCGTTTGACCCTAAAGGTTTATTGAATCCAGGTAAAGCCATACCCACATTACATCGCTGTGCAGAATTGGGTGCAATGCATGTTCAAGATGGAAAACTGCCCCACCCTGAACTGGAACGTTTTTAATGAAAGACAAAAATATTTCTGACCAGCTACAAAACTCTGTCGAACAAGCAATACAAACAAAAACTAAATTAATCATCAAAGCGGGTGGCTCTAAAGATTTTTATGGGCGTACAACTATTGGTAAAGAATTAAATATCTCGGAACATCAAGGGATTATTAGTTACGAACCATCAGAATTATTTATTACAGTACGTGCAGGAACATTACTAAAAGATATTGAAAGTGTATTAGCAGAAAACAATCAAATGCTTGCCTTTGAGCCGCCTGCTTTTGGCGATAAAGCCACAATAGGTGGTACTATCGCCTGTAATTTATCAGGGCCACGCAGAGCCTATAGTGGAGCAGCTAGAGATTTTGTATTAGGAACAAAAATCATCAACGGACAAGCAGAGGTTTTATCTTTTGGTGGTGAAGTCATGAAAAATGTAGCAGGATACGATGTATCTCGTTTAATAACAGGCGCATTGGGCACTTTAGGTATTTTACTGGAAGTGTCCTTAAAAGTTGTACCCAAACCAGAAACTGAGATCACTTTGGTTCATCAACTAAATATAGATCAAGCCTTATTAAAAATGCATCAATGGTCTATACAATCAATCCCCATAAGCGCAAGTTGTTATTATCAAAACCAACTAACTATTCGATTGTCGAGTACAGAAAAATATATCAATACTCTTCAACATTTAATCGGTGGAGAGGTTTTAACTGATGCTGATAGTTTCTGGCATTCAGTAAAAGAACAATCTCACCATTTTTTTGACTCTAAAAAACCCTTATGGCGATTATCAATAGCTTCTAATTCAGAAATCACATCACAAAATGATGATACATTTTATGAATGGGGTGGAGCATTACGCTGGGTAAAAACAGATGTCTCTCAAAACCATACAGCTGAACCATTAAATGGTCATATCAGTCTTTTTCGTAGTCCCATTAAAAGAAATGATACTTTTCAGCCCTTACCCAAGCATTTATTACAAATACATCGCAATTTAAAGCAAGCTTTTGATCCGCATGGTATTTTCAATATTGGTCGCATGTATCAACAATTCTAAATTTACAAATTTATGCAAACCAAGACAACCAAACAGTTTTTAAATACAACAAAGGGAAAAGAAGCAGATAGTATTATCCGCTCCTGTGTACATTGTGGTTTTTGTACGGCTACCTGCCCTACCTATCAATTATTAGGTGATGAACTAGATGGCCCCCGTGGTCGCATTTATTTAATTAAACAAATGCTAGAGGGTAAAAAAGTTACGGCTAAAACTCAAACCCATTTGGATCGTTGTTTAAGTTGTCGCTCATGTGAAACTACTTGCCCTTCAGGTGTACAATACGGCCGACTAGTCGATATAGGCCGAGAATTAGTTGATAAACAAGTAACACGAACAGCTATTAGTCAATTAACTCGCTTTACATTACGAAAAATTCTTCCCTACCCTAAACGTTTTTCAATTTTAGTTAAAATAGCACAGGGACTAAAACCACTACTACCCGCTGCAATAAAACAAAAAATTCCTGATAAGCAAACTTTAACAGCTTGGCCTAAGCAGAATAAATCACGAAAAATGATAGTGTTACAAGGCTGTGCTCAATCAATGACCACACCAAATACAAATAGCGCTACTGCCATTTTTTTAAATAAGCTTGGAATAGAGCTAATTTCCGCAAACGAAGCAGGATGCTGTGGTGCAGTGAGTCATCATTTGTCTGCCCATGAAGAAGCTTTATTTTTTATACGTAGAAATATTGATGCATGGTGGCCATTAATCAACCAAGGTGCTGAAGCCATTGTCATTACAGCAAGTGGTTGTGGTGTAATGATTAAAGAATATGCACAGTTACTAAAACATGACCCCAATTATGCCAGTAAAGCAAAAAAAGTCAGTGAACTTGCAAAAGATATTAGTGAGATATTAACTAAAGAAGATTTAACACAAGAAGACTTTAGCATTCCAGCAAAGAAAATTGTCTTCCAAAGCCCTTGCTCATTACAACATGGCCAGCAATTAAACGGAGTTGTTGAATCTTTACTTACAAAATATGGTTTTACACTTAACCCTGTTGAAAATGCACATTTATGTTGTGGCTCAGCAGGAACATATTCCATTTTACAAAAAGAATTATCGCAACAATTACTTGATAACAAGTTAACCGCTCTAGAAAAAGATTCCCCCGATATTATTTTAACTGCCAATATTGGCTGCCAATTACATTTACAAAGCCAATCTAATGTACCTGTAAAACATTGGATTGAATTACTAAATGAGTATAATTCTAATTAAGAAATATAATTTGTTATATCAACAATAGTTATAAAAACTACTATTTCCCTAAAAATATTGCCTAAAGAATTTGTAATTAGTCAGTCCTGAAATAGTCAAAATTTCTGACACAGGGGCGGATTGGCTCGTAGTAGTGATGAAGCAACTGTAATGGATGTGGAGCAAAGGAGCCAAGTTATTTAGCTAATGAAAGTGATCAACCAGAAATGGGAGGAGTCATTTGAAATGGCAAGGTCGTTTAGTATTTCTAAACAAGTTGTTTGGCAAGCGTACAAGCGAGTCAAAGCAAACAAAGGTGCAGAGGGAGTTGATGAGCAGACGATAGAAGATTTTGAAAGAAACCTGAAAGGGAATCTCTACAAGATATGGAATCGAATGACATCGGGGAGTTATTACCCGCCCGCTGTAAAAGCAGTAGCGATACCGAAGAAGTCTGGCGGAATGAGAATATTAGGGATACCGAGTGTATCAGACCGCATAGCACAGACAGTGGTGAAATTGTACATAGAGCCAGAAATGGACAAATGTTTTCATCCAGACTCGTATGGTTATAGACCTGGAAAGTCAGCAATACAAGCAGTCGCTATCACCCGGCGAAGGTGCTGGAAATATGGCTGGTTGCTTGAATACGACATAAAAGGAGCCTTTGATAACATAGACCATGAGTTATTGATAAAAGCGTTGAAAAGACATACGGAAAGTGACTGGATACTTCTCTACATCAAAAGATGGTTAGGAGCCCCCATGAAGCAACCGGATGGGACATTCACAGAAAGAACGGTAGGAACACCTCAAGGAGGAGTGGTTAGCCCGTTGCTGATGAATCTTTTTCTACACTATGTCTTTGACAAATGGAT
>Ga0209825_1000557_pt1 | contig 25609 bp, 25 predicted proteins | sample EN8Hudsemesocosm_FD_184631 | JGI IMG/M metagenome (GOLD analysis project Ga0209825, IMG submission 184631) | Methane-oxidizing microbial communities from mesocosms in the Hudson Canyon - EN8B Hudson Canyon (SPAdes) (version 2) | ecosystem: Environmental > Aquatic > Marine > Cold seeps | place...
CAAGAAAACGCTATTCTCGATAAATACTGGAAACAAGCCTATGGCGTCACCTTCGTTGAATATTTGAAGGTACTCAGTTTGGGAGTGGCTAAAAATTAAATTTAAACACAAATTACTGCTTTTTATACTGCCCTCAATTATTATTCCCGTGTTAGTGATTATTGCAGTAAATTTTCTCATATCAAGTAATAAAGTTAGTACTTTGGAGTATGAGCTATTAAAAAATAATGTCCATAATATCGTTTCGAGAAGTGAATCCGATTATAAAACCATCCAAGCTTTAGGAATGGAACAGGTGGCGTTTTACAGAGATGCCACGAAGAAAGGCCTTGTGCAGGATATAAGAAAAAACCTGGCACCTGGTGCATCCATTGCAATCTTCGATTCGAAGTCAAATAAGATTATTTTTTCAGTTGGGCAGACTGGACTGGCGCAGTTGATGACGGCCAACCATATACAAGCGATGGCATCGGAACAAAACGGGCAACGAGAATATGACCTGACGTCTGGTACTGGTGAACGTGTCGGCTTGATGACAGCATTCGGGACATACCCTAATTGGGATTGGGTCATTGTCAGTTTTATTAATAAAGATCAGCTCTTCAAGAATACCAACGATGCCATGATGCTCTCATTGGCCATGGCAGGGGCGCTATTAATTTTCATATTTTTAGCTGCTTACAAGTTATCTGGTAGTGTCAGTAGGGCAATTATTACGTTGGAGGATGGGGCTCATCGACTCTCGAACCATGATCGGGATGTCGAAATCAATATTGATGGCAATAATGAATTCTCTCGTCTTGCTGGCAGCTTCAATATAATGGCTCAGGAAATAAGGCATACAGAAGGTCAACTGAAGCAATCTATATTAGATGAGAGGCGGGCTAATGTAGCCCGGGAAGAGAGCCAAAAACAATATCGTGACTTGATTGAGGGTACGCCGGATATCATGACCAGAGTCGATACTGCAGGGTGTTTTTTGTTCGTGAATCACGCAGCCACTAAGGTTTTTGGTTTGTCAGCGGACAACTGTGCCGGGCGGCTGGCGTTTGATTTTGTTCACCCTGATGATCAAGCCTCAACGAAACAAACCTTTGCACTCTGGTTGAAGGGCGAAAAGGACGTTTTCTCATTTGAAAATCGACAAGTCAGTGTTGACGATAAGGTATATCAAATAGCTTGGTCGATCCACGCAGTGTATAACAAGGAGGGTGAAGTTTGTGGTTTCGCCAGTACGGGGAGGGACATCACGGAGTACAAGCGATACGAAGAAGAGCAGACTAAGCTAGAAAACCAGTTGCATCAATCTCAAAAAATGAAAGCTGTGGGTGAGCTTGCGGGCGGCGTTGCCCACGATTTTAATAACATGCTGGGAGTCATTCTTGGTCATGCAGAAATAGCACTGCTTAAATCGGGGAAATCTAGTCACATTACTTCAAATTTAGAGGGAATCATTAAAGCGAGCAAACACTCAGCAGATCTGACAAAACAACTACTAACGTTTGCACGTAAACAAAGTATTGAGCCTAAAGTGCTTGACCTGAATCGGTCTGTAGCGGTTATGCTCGAAATGCTAAAACGACTTATTGGTGAGAATATTCAGCTCACTTTTGATCAAGAAGCGAATTTATGGCCAGTAAAAGTTGACCCTTCACAGGTCGATCAGATTCTCGCTAACCTGTGTGTTAACGCCCGCGATGCGATCGACGGTATTGGAGAAATAACAATAAAAACCGGAAACTACAATACCGAAGACTATAGCTCCGAAGAGTCGCACCCTACTCAATCATCTACGGCAGCGCTAGTGCTACCACCAGGACCTTATGTTCAAATAACAGTAAGCGATAATGGTGCGGGTATCGAAAATGATGTTTTAGGGCATATTTTCGAGCCATTTTACACGACGAAAGCTATTGGCCAAGGAACGGGGTTGGGTTTATCTACTGTTTTCGGCGCGGTTAAGCAAAACGGCGGTTTCATTGAAGCCCTTAGTGAGCTTAAACAGGGTACTGTGTTTAATATTTATTTCCCAAGAGTTAATGCTGCTGTATCACAAAATGAAGGCCTCGCGCTAAATCAATACCACCATGGTACTGAAACCGTTCTAATTGTTGAAGATGAAGATATGTTGCTCGATATAGATAGAAACATACTTGAACATTATGGCTACAACGTGTTGTCTGCTTCGACTGTAGGTCTTGCCGAAGCGCATGCTCGTGAATACGCGGGCCAGATTGATCTTTTGTTAACCGATGTAATTATGCCAGAGATGAATGGTAGAGAGCTTTCTGAAAGATTAATGACTATTTCTCCAGATATGAAAGTTTTATACATGTCCGGCTATACGGCAGACATCATCGCCACTCATGGTGTTATTTCAGATGATGTTCAACTCCTTCAGAAACCCTTTTCGATCAAAGATTTAGCCTCTAAAGTCCGAGAGGTTCTGGATATCAGTCCAAGTATGTCCGACCACAGGGAAACGAGATCGGAGTAATATTTAATTGATCTTAATGTCGGCTATAAGTACAAAGTCGTCGCTTCGGTAAAGAACCTTAAAACCCCGAAGCTAATCAAGCCAATAACAATAACGGGCAATGTTCTTGGTATGAGTATCGCGGCTAGAATTGTGATAATTCCCGAAATAAAATACGCATTATCGACTGAATTCAAATGGCCATCGCTAATAAATATAATGGGCGCCCACATAGCGGTGAGTACAGCTGGCGCAGTGAATTTTAATAGCCGCTTTATTTCAGGATGAAGTGAATAATGAACCACATTTGCAAAGAAGAAATATCGACAAGCAAACGTAATCATGGCCATCAGTACTACATAGAAAGTAAAAGTCATACGATGGGTTCACCTAATAATTTTGACGTGGTGTAACCTGCAAGCATTCCCACCAAAGAAGCACCCATTAAAGGTTCGCCAAACTCAAAAAGGGTGAGTAATACTGAGGCAGTCACGGCTGTAATCACCGACACAAGGACTGGAATACTTTTTATCTGAGGAATCACGATTGCGATAAACGTGGCCGCTATCGCAAACTCAAAGCCATAGCTCTGTAGGTCTGGAATACTGCCACCAATATAAATCCCGATAAAGGTCGCAATGTTCCACACCACATAAAAAGTAAACCCTGCCACTAAGGCATAATGCTCTGAAAAAAAGCCATAGCGTGCTTTAAATGCCATCACCACCGCAAACATTTCATCCGTTAAAAAGAAGGCGATCATCATTCGCCAAGCCGTGGGTAGTTTTCTGACATCTTCACGAAATACGGCAGAATATAAAAGGTGCCTGGAGCTAATGATAAACGTGGTGCTAAACAGCGACGGCACCAGCCCGGACATTGCAATCACCCCTAAACTAGCTAATTGCACCGCCCCCGCAAACACCAGCAGTGACATGAGTTGAGATTCAATCGCTGTTAGCCCGAACTCAATGGCAAGCGAACCACACAGAATTCCCCACGGGATAACCGCCAAGGAGAGTGGAAAAATGTCAATAATTGCCTGTTTCTGATACGCCGTTGTCGACCTTGGCGGTAAGTATCCTCGATTGAACTCTTGGTCCATTACAAACATTTCCAGTACGAATAATTAATGGTTAACGAATGGTGACAAATAATTTGCTGCAAGCGTAGAGCAAGTAAAGCCACTATACCTAACATCACTTATTTAAAAAATCAGGCCGATCATGTATCAAGCTTTAGTCATTCCGAACACTTCATTGCCGCGCTCGGGTTGAGCAGGCACTTTGCGTGCAAGCAGCAATGAAACGCCCCCCATTGCGGCTCCGGTTAAGAATACAGCTGCCGGTGACACCACCCATAACAAACCATAGGCCGCAGGTAAAACAACTGCTGCAATATGATTGATGGAAAACGCGACCCCTGCGGTTGGTGCGATATCTTTTGGATCGGCGATTTTTTGAAAATATGTTTTTTGTGCAATCGCTAATGAAAACAACAAGTGGTCGAGCACATATAAACTGGCGGCAATCGCTGGGTTTTCAACCACGGCATACGCAGAAAAAACGATGATCAAGCCAATATATTCAACCGTAAGCGCCTTACGTTCTCCCCACTGACCAATCAGTTTTCCGATTTTTGCTGCGAAGATCATGGTCATAAAGCCATTAATTAAAAATAAAACCGCAATATCCGCCGCACTAAAGTCAAATTTTTCCACCATCAAGAAACCAGCAAAAACAACGAATATCTGCCGACGCGCCCCTCCCATAAAGGTTAAAGCGTAATATAGCCAATACCGTTTGCGCATAAACAAATGTTTATGCTGTTCGACTTTGTTAGGAAAATGAGGAAAGCTAAACCAGCAAAAAATAGCGACCATGATCGTAATGCCACCACCAATTAAATAAAGTGTTTCCATCTTAATAACAAACACATCGAGTGCTAACCAAACTAAAGCGTAAGCGACTAAGCCTGCAAACGACCCCACGGCAACCATTTGACCCATTTTATGCGCGGCTTGCTGTTTGTCGAACCATTGAAGTGACAAAGATTGATTAACTGTTTCATAATAATGAAATCCTATCGACATCAGTACGGTGGTACAGTACAAGCCTAGTTCACTCGGAAAAAAACCGGTCATAGCGGTGCCGAGCCCCATCAGTAATAACGAGGCTAAAGCGAGCGTCTGTTCACGCAATACCAGCAAGAGTAATACGGCTGTAAACGCTAAAAAACCGGGTATTTCACGTAAGGATTGCAGTATGCCTATTTCAACACCTGTAAATGCTGCTTTTTCAATGGCAAAGTTATTAAGTAATGCTTGCCATACGCCAAAAGAAATTGGCATGGCTGCCGCCATTAAAAACAATAATATTTCGGGTCGTCGCCATGTTTTCATTTTTACGCCTTAAGTAAACAATTTGAAGTTGTTACTTTAATATGCTTTTATTGTGTCGTATACGCACAATTAAGACACATTATATCTAGAAAAGGACAAAAACTTTGGCTGATTTCATTCCCGACGGCGTACCGACTCATTGGTTAACTAAAAAAGGGGTTAAACAAAAGATAACGGATGATATTCCGAGAACCATCGTGGTAAAAAATATAGACCATGAGTCTGGTTTTTATGCGCCCTATCACTCTCACGCCAGAGGCCAGCTATTATTTATTTCAGAAGGTCTTATTCAGGTATCAGCAAAAAATGAAGGCTTTTGGGTGGTGCCGCCGTTAAGAGCTGTTTGGCTACCGCCATTGATAGAACATGATGCACGGGTGATCAACGCGGTTAAAATGTGTAATGTTTATGTTTCAACTGAGGAATCCAAGAACCTGCCTCAACAATGTCAGGTGGTCACCATTACCCCGTTATTTCGGGAAATCATTTTAGAACTAACTAAATTTGATCCCCTATATGATGAATCCGGAAAAGAAGGTCGTCTGGTGAGCGTGTTTTTAGACCAACTTAAAACGACGCCAACAGCACCACTCCACCTACCTTACCCTATTAGCGAAGTATTGCAAAAAGTCGCGACAATTCTTATCAAAAACCCCGCTGATGCTCGTTCTATCGAACAATGGGCCGATGATTACGGGCTAAGCGCTCGCACTTTTTCACGGCGCTTTTTAAAAGAAACGGGCATGACTTTTGGCTTATGGCGACAGCAAGCGCGATTACTCGCAGCTTTAACACGCATTGCTCAGGGTGACGCAATCGCACATATTTCACATGACCTAGGTTACGATAGCCAGAGTGCATTTATTGCGATGTTCCGTAAAGCTATGGGAAAAACTCCAGGCCGATACTTTAACGATATAAGTGCTTAAATCATGAAGTTTTAATCGACCCAAATATAAACTTTCTAATGTAATCATTCGTCTCACTCAAATAATGCAAGTTGAGATTATGACGTTTTCTCCCAACGACTACGTTACCCCACCGCCAACGCGCCTTCTTTAATATTATTGTTGATGATTACGTAATTTCAGATAAAGAACTACTTCAACACTAGCCCAGACCAAGCAAAGCAGCTTGGCATATCACCCTATTTGCTCAAAAGTATAGTCTTGCTATTCTGGCAATATAACCGAGAAAAGACCTACTTATGTCATCGTCTATTATTCCAGTTTTCTCTACTGCCAGCACCGAATTAGTAAAACAGTCACCCCTATTTGCGTCCTTACCTAATGCATTGTTAGCCGATAGCTTTTTACCATTAGCTTCAACCCATGCGTCACCATTGTCAGCGTTAATGAGTTTATGCGGCACTAAACATTTACGATAGATATACTCATGCTCTTTAATTATTTTAAGCTTTGAGTTGTGCACGAATTCGGCTTAATGCAACCGGAGTAATTCCGAGGTAAGAAGCTAATTGGTATTGTGGCAATTCGTTTTCTAGCTTCGGGTATTGTTCAATCAATGCTAAATATCGAGCTTGAGCATCCATCGTTAAAAATTCATATTCTCTTCTCGCTTTTTTTAAAAATAAGCGCTCAGTAATAATCCTTCCTAGGCGCTGAAAGCAGTCATATTGGTCATAAAGGCGGTACATTATTTCAAATGGTGCAGTCAGCATTAAACAGGGCTTCACCGCTTGCACAGAAGCAGTGGATACATCATCACTCATTAAGTCGAAAAGAGAGCCTGTAAACTCGCCTGAAAACACAAAAGCTTTATTAAACTCAAGGCCTTCTAATGTTAAAAAATACTCCCTTAGTGCACCATCTAAAACAAAAGCCATCTCTGTGGCTGGCTCTCCCACTTTATGCAGATACTCACCTTTGGCTAAACGTTTAAACGACCAATGAGGTTCAATAGAATTCCACGCATGATCACTTATCGGAGATATATGGTTCAATGCACGCTTTAGTATAACTAAAGCACTACTGCTGTTTAACATACGAGCCCTCTATTGAGTCACATTCCACAAGCAAGCTTTGTAAAAAAACTAATCGCATTTTTTATTAACCTAGGTTAAGGATTTTCAACAATAACGTACATAAGATCAATCCTTAACACTAAGGAGAAATACTATTATGAAATACCACCCTATTTTTTTATTATCAATAAGCGCTGCTTTTTTATTACTATCCCTGATTATATATGGCGTCTCTGTCGGCACATCACAACAGAACTTTGAAATCGTGAACACGATCAATTATTACAGCGCTGATTTACTTGCCCAAGCGATGCCTATTCGGACTATTATTGGTTTCGATAATATTTTTATTGCTTTATACACCAGTGTCATTATTTTTATTGTGATTCAATTAAGAGCCGATAATAAAGTAGCTAAAGAACTTCTTTTTACTATTTTAATATGTGGTTTATTGGCGGGCGCTTTGGATTATCTTGAAAATTTTCATATTCTCACAATGCTTTCAAGCCTTGAGTTCGGTATTTCATTGACCCCATTAGAAGTAAAAGATCGAATGGTTTTTAGCATGTTTAAATGGCACTTATCGTACTTTGCTTTTTTCTTACTTGCCTTTGCTTTAAAACCCCAAAATTTACTCGAAAAAGCCTTCTGTCTCAGTTTACTGTTTATTCAATTACCCATAGGTATTTTCTATTACATTTTTGAAGGCAGCCAATTAGGCAATATATTATTTTACGCCCGTTACACGAATTTAGTAATTGGCTTTGTGGTAATAGGCGCCATTTTTTACATTAGAAGTAGTACGCAAACTAGATCGTAGACCTAAAGCATTGAAATGATATTAAAGCTCTAAACCTACTTGATGAAAACAAGTTAGGTTTGGACTAAAGCCTTCCTAGCATGGTTTCGTTAATCTTTAGCCCAATGTAGTTGTTTGTGCATTGAAGGTGTTAAACCAAAGCGACGTTCAAATTGTGTGCGAAACCCTGCTTCAGATTTAAACCCAACATCAGCGGCCACTAATGAGATTGGTTGACCCTCTTCAACGAGTGATTTAGCACGCTTCAATTTAGCTTCTTCTACATATTTTGAAGGCGTCACCCCCATGGCTGTCGTAAATTTACGATAAAATGTGCGCTCTGACATACACATAACAGCAGCCATCTCCTCTACTTTGATTTGCTGCCCCAATTTAGTATCGATCCAAGCTAACAGCTCAGAGTAGTCACTATTTGCGCGCGTTTGTAGCATAAGCAAATCACTAAATTGAGACTGGTTTCCCGGTCGGTGCACATATACCACCAAATGCTTGGCAACTTGACACATGGTGGATGCGCCGAGATCTCTACGAAGCATTTCAAGCGACATATCCAAACCAGTTGTTACACCAGCAGACGTCCATAAATTATCATCAATCACATAGAGTGATTCTGGTTTTACTTTCACCTTGGGATGCATTTTTTGTAATGGCTCGCACCCCGCCCAATGTGAGGTAACAGTCCGCTGGTCTATCAATCCTGCAGCGGCTAAAAGAAAGGTGCCACTACAAATAGAGCCATAGCGTGCAACGTCTTTAGTATTGGTCGCTAACCATGCTTTCAACTTCACATTCAAGCTTGCGGTAAACAACGCTTGTTCATCAGCCCCCACAACTAGAATCGTTGCGTCATTATCAACTTCGATAGCATCCAGCGCCATAGAGCCCACGACAATACCCGCACTACTCGCAACTGCTCCCCCTTCAGCCGAAACTGTATGAATGATGTAAGGGTCATGCTTCTGCAAGGCATTCGCTGTTGAAAAAACCGATACTGGACCAGAAAGGTCTAATAATTCAAATCCTGGGTAGATAACAAAGAATATATTTTTAGTTTTCATTGGCAGAATATAGTCTATTTTTGTCATTTACGCCAAACATCCTTCAATCTAAAGTAAAACGCTCAAGCGAATTTATAAACATAAATACTAAGCAAGCAAAGGAATCTATCATGCAAATAGCCATTGTTTTATATCAAGGTATGACCGCTCTCGATGCCATTGGCCCTTATGAAGTACTACGCTCGATGCCTAATGCTGAAATTCGATTTGTCAGTCATAAGCCACAACCTATTACCACTGATAGCGGCGTACTGATTATAGGTGCAACACATTCCTATGCTGAAACACCTAAACCCGACATCGTACTCGTGCCCGGATCATCGGCAGACACCACAACCGCCATGGCTGACAAACAACTTATCACCTGGCTGAAGCAGGTACATCAAACCACTCAACTAACCTTATCCGTCTGCTCTGGCGCTTTAATTTTGGCCGCTGCCGGTATTTTAGATGGGCACCCTGCAACAACCCATTGGCTGGCTCAAAGTGCTTTAAAGGCATTTGGTTCAGAATCAAGAAAAAATGAACGCATTGTTAGGTCTGGAAAGATTGTGACCGCGGCTGGTGTTTCTGCAGGTATTGATTTAGCACTACAAATTGTGAAGGATCTCCACGGCCAAGAACGCGCTGAAATATCCCAATTATTAATCGAATACGACCCTAGGCCACCCGTTAACTCAGGGCACCCTAGTAAGGCGTCCAAAGAGGTATATAAAAAAGCAAAAGCCGAAGCAATACGCGATGCTAAGAACCTAAAAAATGTAATGTCAGTCCCTCAGATTTTATGGCGCACGGCGATTCAGAAAGCACGAAAGAAGTTTGCTGCATAAACTTGGCCTCACCGGAGTCCACGCGCTAATGTCGCGTTTTCGACGGTTTAACAGAATCTTTAATTGCATCAAATAGGCTTTGTGCTTTTCACCTCAAAAAAAAGTGGAAATTAACAACCAAATCTCGCCCTGATCAGCATTACGCCCACGTAGCCGTAAAAATTACGGCATTTTAGACTTTCCTCAATGTTTTTTAAAATAGTTTGTCGGATAATAACAATAAATTACATCTAATATGATGAACTAATAAAAAAGGTCATCACTTAATCTTTATTTGAGAGTATATGATGCAAAAAAGTAGATATGAAGAATGTTTATCCTGGGCTTCTGAACGAGGCTTAGTATTAGATTCACGTATTGAGCGAAAAGAAGTTAATGGTGTTTATGGCATGTACGCTACGGCACCTATTCCCGAAGGCACAGTTATTGCCAGTTTTCCTCTCGATGCATGCATTCCTATTTTGGATAAAAAGCTTATCTACCCGGGTAATAAACAAGAATACAAACAACGTATTCATGCTACCGCAAAAGAATTGAGTAAAGGTGCGCAATCTGAATATTTGGGTTGCGTCATGCTTTTTAATACATTAGAAGAGCATCAAAAATATAGCTTTTGTTTTTTCTCCTATGAAGAATCTTTACTGCTGTCAAAGATGAGTCCATTACTCCAAAGAAGTATTGCAGCCTTACAATACTCCACTAATAATATTGTCGCTAGTATAAAGGAAGTTGACCCTGATCTTGACATACGTTTTATCATGCAGGCCCAGTTGAATGGCGTTGATCGCTGCTGGGGAGCGTACGGTTTTGTACCTATTCTCGATTTATTCAATCACTCAAACACCAAAGGTTCAATTATTAAAGAGTTTGATGACGGCAAACGCATTGGCCATCAAACAAAAACAAATTATGAAGCCGGCGATCAAATCATGATTTCTTATGGTGAAAAGGATATGTACAATCACGCCACGAACTATGGGTATTTTGACTCAAATGATGAGCATTTTATCGATTATGCAGCGAGGGCGGTACAAGTCTTAGACTCACCGGCTAAGTTGGCTGTGGCTGAATATATTTCAAACAACTATAAATGCTACATACATGAAGAGAAAGGTGTTAAAAAGATGAAAATCTTAGAAACTAATCTATTTTTCTCTGAATCATCGCCCAGCACAGACTTACTTTCATATTTTGCAAAGACGAGTTTTTGCACACAACAGGAGTTTGCAACAAAACAATGCCACCCTGATTCTATTTCATCTACGCTAATTTCGGTAATCGACAGTTTTATAGATGCGAATCACATCGATGATTTTGAACTAAGCGAAATTCCGGAAAAGTTACAACATTTTTATCATTTACTAAAAAAAGAAAAGAAGATGCTGTTAAAGAATCGTGAATGGGTAATAAATGATTTAAAAATCCAGATTAAATAAGCATTTTAACAACACAATTAACCTTACAGTCTGTTCTTGCGCTTTGATATTAGCCGCTGCGGGTATTTTAGACGGGTACCCTGCAACAGCTCAAAGAGCTTTAAAGACATTTGGTTAAGCGTCGAGAAAAAACAAACGCATTGTTAGGTCTGGAAAGATTGATACCCCTGCCGGTATTAATTTGGTACTACAAATTTTGAAGAGCCTCCACAGCCAAAAATGCGCTGAGGTCTACCAATTATTAATCTAATATAACCCTATACCACTTGTTGACTCAGGCCATCACAGTAAAGCGTCAAAAGAGGTGTATAAACTTGACCTCACCAGACTTCACGCGCTAATGTCGCGTTTCCGGTGGCTTAACAGAAGCCTTATTTGAATCAATTCATTAGGTTTGGCTACTTGTCCTCTTCATGTACATTATCATTTAAGTTTATCACCAGCCTTAGCCAAGTAAACGCAGTTGACTGGAATGCGGTAACAGGCTGTGACTATCCTTTCACGCGCTACGAATTTCTTCAGGCTCTAGAGTTAAGTGGTGCAGTTGGCTGCCTCAATAACCAGAACACAGGTTGGCAGCCACGGCACTTATTGATATACCAAGATGCTGCCCTTATTGCTGTGATGCCCGCCTACCTAAAACATCATAGTTATGGCGAATATGTATTCGACCACGCCTGGGCTGATGCATATCAGCGCTACGGCCAAGCGTATTACCCTAAGCTAGTAACGGCCATTCCTTTTTCGCCTGTCACTGGTCCGCGCATCTGTATTGCTGACGGCCAAGATCACCAGATAATTAGCGCGGCTATTAGCGACTATATTAAGAAATATTGCATACAAGAAAAGCTGTCTTCATGGCATTTATTATTTCCAACTGAAAAAGTTTCTAATCAGCTTACTGCAGATTTTATGCAACGTACGGCGGTTCATTTTCAGTGGCTGAACGAGGACTTCCACAATTTTGAAGAGTTTTTGGCAACCTTTAGCTCTCGTAAACGCAAGAACCTGAAGAAAGAACGACAGCAAGTAATTGACCAAGACATCACACTAGAAGTATTCACCGGGCGAAATATCCCCCCAGAAGTTTGGGAACGTTTTTATCACTTTTACCAAATGACTTACGCAAAACGCAGCGGTCATGGTGGCTACTTAAGTAAGACGTTCTTTCAAATATTAGCTGAAACAATGCCTGAGTCGATTGTTTTAGTGCTTGCCAAGCATGAAGATGAATACATCGCAGGCGCTTTAAACTTTCGTGATCACGACACACTATATGGCCGTTATTGGGGCTGTGTTCAAGAATTTAAACATCTGCATTTTGAAACGTGCTACTACCAAGGCATCGATTATTGTATTCGCGAAGGTTTAAAGCGGTTTGACCCTGGCGTGCAAGGCGAACATAAAATTCAACGTGGCTTTCGCCCTGTTTATACCTACTCTAACCATTGGATTGCTGAGCCGGGATTTAGAGACCCGATTAAGAATTTCTTAACCGAGGAAAAAGTCACTCTAAAGTCTTATCACGCGAATGCTTGTGAGTATTTACCTTTTAAAGCAACCTCAAGTTCAAATAAAACTTAGTTTTTTCGTGAATAAAATAGAGGTTGCTAGAATAATTAGATTTCTTATGACTATGCACGACGTTTTCTAAACGCATAGACACCTAGATGAGAAAACACTTTAAACGTTGAAAACCATTCACTTAAATTTTGCTTTGGTGGCTTACCATTCGCCATACGAGCAAGCTGAGCTTCGTACCAGCTCATATTCAACAATACCATTCGATCTAGTGAGGGGAACCCTGTAGTGAGAGCTCGAAGGGTAATACTAAAGTTCTTATCAGCGAGCGCTTTGTTTGGAATATTCGGATCAACCGCTAGAGGCCTAGCAAGTCCGACCATATCGGTCGCTCTGCTCTTTAGCGCCTCATTCATGCCATCTGTTGAACGAAATCCTCCCGTAACCACTAGAGGGACTTCAGTGACTGCTCGGGCCTTCTCGGCATATTCTAGAAAGTAGGCTTCGCGTTTAATCGTGCTTGCCTTTTTCTTTACGCCATCTGCCATCGCAGGTGCCTCATAAGAGCCCCCTGAAATCTCGATAAGGTCTATACCTATGTCACTTAATCGCTGTATCACTTGCATTGATTCTTCTTCAGTAAATCCACCACTCATAAAATCTGCTGAGTTAAGCTTAATACCGACTGGAAAATCCTCGCCTACGGCAACACGCATTGCCTTATAGACTGAAATCAGAAATCGCATTCGATTTTCTAATGATCCACCCCATTGGTCTTTGCGTTGATTATGGCGACCCGATAAAAATTGATTTACAAGATAACCATGTGCGCCATGTATTTGAACCCCAGAAAAACCTGCCTCTTTCGCAAGGCTTGCACTCGTTGAAAACTGCTGAATCACGACATATATTTCATTCTCAGTTAACGCCCTTGGACATTTAAAGTTTTTTTGTAAATCACCTTCTAAAGGTAAAGCTGAAGGTGCTAGTGGTTCACCGCTGATAAAACTAGGCACTTGCTTTCCTGGGTGATTAAGTTGTGCCCAGAGCTGTGTATTATTAACGGTTCCTGCTTGAGTCCATGCTTTAAATTTTGCTAGGTCACTTTGCGCATCTAGCACCACATTTTTGGGTTCGCCTAATTGTCGACGGTCGACCATCAAGTTTCCCGATATCGCTAAACCAATCCCGCCTAAGGCCCACGTTCGATATAATGTAGCAAATCCATCTGTCGGGTTATGATCACGGTCCGCTAACTGCTCACTCATCGCTGACTTAAAAAGTCTATTTTTGACATCCAAACATTTACTCAGCCGCAGCGGCGTTTCAATCGTCACTTCATTTATTTGTTTGGTGCATTTTACGGCAATCGATTTTTCAGGAGCACTAAGTTCAGTCATGTAATTTCTCATTCATTCTGTTTTAAAAGTTAAGACTCTACCGCGAGCATTTGGGCACGCTGACGACTTACTTCTGGTTCGGTACATGTAATTGGACTTGCACCAGGCTGAGTAAAACACCCGTTGCAATAAGTACATATAGGGCCCGGTTTGTCTTCTTTTAGGTGACGATATAAATAAGGATCGGCCAGTAAGCCTCGAGCGACTGAAACCATGTCACACTCGCCATTACTCAATGCTGAGCTCATGGTATCCTTATTAACAAAACCTCCCACACAAATAACAGGTACGCTGAGTGCAGCTGTAAATTGTTTCGCATAACTCAGATTAAAACCTTCACTAAAGCCTGAAACTTTATTAAAAATAAAGTCAATCAATGGCGCAAATAGCTTCATCGCAACACGTCGATGCCATGCAAAAGCCCGACCGGGACCTTTCTTTAGCATAACGTTTGTAAATCCTTTCCAATGCCCTCGTTCAAAGGAGGTGCAAGATTCATAATGCCCCGCTGAAATTTCAACCGCATCAATGCCTTCTTTCTCCATTTTTACCGCAATATTTACGAGATCTTTCGTGCTTAAACCTTTTCTGAAGGGTAAGTCATCCGAGCCATTTAACTTTAAAATAAGTGGGTAGTCATCACCTACACGCTCACGTATAGCATGATACAGTTCAACTAAAAAACGTAGGCGGTTTTCAAACGAGCCACCATACTGATCTTTTCGCCTATTTGTATGTGGTGTCAGAAACGAGCTAATCAAATAACCATGCGCAGCATGAATTTGAACACCATCAATGCCTGCTTTTTGACACCGCTCTGCCGCGTCTGCAAACTGAACGATAGTTTCTTTAATCTCCGCGACTGACATTGCTCTTGGTTTAACACCCAATGAAGGTTCATAAACCGCCGAAGGTGCCTGTGCATCCGTTCGGCCAACCGGACCGGGAATTGCTTGTCGGGCAGTATGGTATATCTGTACCATAATTTTGGAATCGTATTGATGTACCCTATTGGCAAGGCGTCTTAAACCTTCAACTTTATCATCAGCATCGATACTAATTTGATGAGCCACACCACGAGAATATTGATTGTAGCTTGCAGCACCCGTAATAATTAACGGTGTACCGCCCTGCGCAATTTCTTGATAAAATTGAATAAATTCATCCGTTATATAACCATCTTCTGTGCATAACGTTTCAACGGTAGCTGATTTCGCGATTCGACCTGAAAGTTTTAAATTACCAATATACAGTGGTTCAAATAAGCTATTTTTTAATTGTTTTTGAGGCATTACCTACTCCATATTTTATTGTGAATTTAATGACATATCGCAAACACGCTTCTATTAATGTTCACTACCATCACTCTGCATTTAATTCTGCTTCAAGTTTTGGCCTTAGCTCATCCGTCATTGACCATATAAATTTCGCTTTTTCTGCTTTATATCCCGCCAAAAAAAGTAGATCCAAGTACGTGTAAAATGGCAGTAAGATGAAATACACAGGGTTTTTGCTTTCAAACAACTCTTTAAAGTTTTCCACCGCATCGTCTATGCCTTTTTCAGCAATGTTGTGTCCAATAAATACCTGCACAGCCAATGAAAAAAATGTTAAAAAGACGCCCAAAGCGACCATTAAACTTGCACTTCCTTGCAATAGTTCCATTACCAAGGCACAGAGAGGATAAGTCAGGGCATAGGCACCTGTTACCAAAATTGCTGCTCCGACATCCAGCATGGCGTAAATCATAAAAACTACGCAAAGTAGCAGCATCGCCACGTCTACCTGCACAGAAAAAACACTCACCCCGGGCACCTGAAACGGAAAGAAAATTAACAACAATGCCCACGCATTTACTATCGAGAAAACGGCGTGTAATAAAATATTTTTAGGATCTCGATGAAACGCTAAATGAATACCCATTCGTCGCTTCCACTCAAAGGGCCCTAGGTCAGACTGTTTATTTACCTTAAGACCATATTTTTTTGCAATGGCTTTCATACCTTCCATACAGATCTCCACATTTTTCTAATAAAAGACGATTCATATTATTATCACATCAATATGATGGCTGGTTATTGTCTATCACTTTATCCGCCCTAACAGCCCATCCTTTAACATTACCCAATCACCCATAAAACTATAAATAGGGTATTTAAACGTTGCAGGACGATTTTTTTCAAAAAAGAAATGTCCTATCCATGCAGGCCCATAACCGACTAATGGCAACCACAGTAGTAAACCAAATTGTTGGCTCACTAAGCCATAAGCGAACAAACTCAATACTGTAAGGCTGCCAATATAATGAAGTCGCCGGCTAATTTTACTGCGATGTTCCGATAGGTAAAACGGGTAAAACTCTTTAAAGGAATTAAACTGTTTAATTTCATCATTCATAATTTTCTACCTACTTTATAAACATTATGTTTATTGTTATTTATTTAATAAAGCTTCCGCGAAGCTAAAAAGTCTTGCATTGCCTGTTGGGTCGTTTGAGTCGGTTTATAAGCTAAAAAATGCTTCGCTGCATCAATATTCAAGGTCATGGAATTCGCTAACATTGAAATAGGAACCGGTAATAGCCTTGGTTCATTTTTTAATTTCAGGGCTCTACAGACTTTCTCATTTAATTGAGCTAAACCCATCACCAAAGAATACGGTAATTTTTTACGCTCTGTACTTATATTCAACGATACGCAAAGTTTATCAATCACATCCCAAAGTTTATCAGGGCTGCCATTACTAATGTTATACGCACGCCCCATAGCTGTTTCTGGTACAGAGAAACAATTTTCAATTAGGTTTAATAAGTTATTCACCGATGTAAAATCTACAAGGTTATTACCATTACCAATTTGTTTTAGTAAACCTGCTTTTTGTAATTCGAGCAACCGAGGGATTAAGTTATTATCGCCTGCGCCGATGACCATTCGAGGACGTAACGAAATAGTATTGAAGTCTGCATTATGTGCTTGATGGACTAACTGCTCTGCTTCATATTTCGTCTGTGCATAATAGTTTGAAAATGAGTTTGGTAAATAAGCTTCATTAATATTCAGTTGATGTGTAAAGTTCAAATAAATACTCGGTGATGAAATATTTATAAATCGCTTCACTTTATTTTTTTGAGCGGCTCGTATTAGGTGTTCTGTTACCTGTACATTGGCGAGATAATAATCGTCGTAATTGCCCCATGTGCCAGCAAACCCGGCACAATGAACCACAATATCGATATCATTTGTTACTAGATTTGAAAATTTTTGATCCGCTAAATCCCCCTGAATCACTTTAATTGGATTATTTTGGAAGCTTTCATTAATTGATGCGTTCCGCCCCGTAACGACAATGCTATAGTTTGCATTGCCTGATAGGCTTTTTGCTAGACTTCCACCAATAAAACCTGTGGCACCAGTAATTAGAATTTTCATCCAATAAACATCTCAATAATTAGTGACTTTCTTCAATGAGATATAGTCTAAACTTATTGAAGCAAATGTTTTTGACAACCTAGCCCAATCTTATGACTTTACAGACCAGCCCTTATGACCACAAATACTAAAAAACTCAACACGCCAAGCACTTGGGCAAAAGCCATTGCTGACACATTAATTGAACAAGGTGTTGATGCGTCAGCTGTATTTGAAGAAGTAGGCATGGACTACCAATTATTAAAAGATAAAGATGCTCGTTATTGGCAAGATAACATTACCCAGCTTTGGCATAAGTCTGTTGAATTAACTGGCGACTCGCTTATAGGTTTAAAAGTAGGGGCACACATTCATATGACATCTTACCCAACCCTTGGGTACTCATTGATGTCTTGTAGAAACCTGAAAGAAAGTTGCGAACGACTCTTTCGATACCAACAACTTTTAGCAGAAGGCTTCCACTTTAGTTTCCAAAAAGAAGAGGAAACTTACTGCTTAACCTTCGACATCCTTCCTTGTGAATTAGCGCCCTCGGTCCAAGCAATAGATGCCACACTTTCTAGCTTTCTAACGTTTATTCGATGGGTAACCGGACAGAGAATCACTCCCTTAGGTGCTCAGTTAAAACGTGTGAAACCTGAAAATATTCGTGAGTTTGAAGCTGTTTTTTCTTGCCCAATTCAATTCAAGAGCCAGAATAATTGCCTTTATTTTTCAGAGGCTGATATGGAGTTCCCCCTCCCTACAGCCGACGAAACAATTTCGAAAATTCATGATGCGAATGCAAACCGCTATCTTGAGCAGTTAATAGGAGGCGAATTTTCCACCAAAGTCAGGCATATCCTAATTGAGAATTTACCCAGTGGTGAGCCAAAACAAGAGCAAATTGCAATACAGCTCAACATTAGCAGTAGCACACTAAAAAGAAGGTTACTGACAGAAAATACTAATTTCAAAGCTTTGTTAGACAATACCCGACAACAACTCTCAGTTGCTTATCTTGAAAACAAAGAATTAACACTAACCGAAATCACCTATTTATTAGGCTTCTCAGAAAACAGTGTATTTAATCGCGCCTTTAAACGATGGAAAGGTGTATCACCGAAGCAATGGCAAAAAAACGCTGAAAATAATGTCACCTCAAACTAAGCTATACAAAAAAGTATTCCTCCCTTGAAAGCCATTTCTTCTAAATTTTTGCCACCACCTTCACCACGTAAGGCCTAACTTTTATTGCTAACAGAAAATTGGGCCACAAAGTCACTAAGTCGACCTAGCAAGTCAAAATAACTACCTGGTTTTTGTTTAGTATAAAAAGAAAACAATCAGGACTGAATTATTATGAGTACCCACACTCACCTTGAAAATGACGACATTTACTTTAAACAAGTAGCAGGATGGATGGCAATCCTTTCTATGCCAATTGCTTTTTTAAGTACTTTTCTCAATACCTACTGGACCAACTTCAATCTACTGGCTTTTACATCTCCTGAAATACTGCTTCAGGAAATGACGGATAGCCGTTGGTTAGTAACCACTTTTATGCTGGATCTTTTTGGCTATTATCTACCATTGATTCCACTTGCACTGTATATACCTAAGCTATTAAATGCAGGGCAATCAGGACTGCTCAGGGTATTCACTTTCTCAGGGTTGGCTTACATTATATGCGGCGCTATCGGTGCATCACTTTGCATTTCAATTCTGCCGAACCTCGCTGACAGTTATTTACATGCGAGCGGCGGTGACAAGTTGTTATACTTTACCGTTTTTTCGGCTTTTTTTAATGGCATATTTTTTGGTTTATGGGACTTACTTGACCCAATACTCTCAGGAATTTGGTGGATTGGAACAGGTTTTTATTTACAACGGCAATGGAAAAGTCTTGGACGCGTCACCATAACCCTAGGTGTATTTTCATTACTCACCGCAGTCGGTTATATCGTTGGCAACCATGAGTTACAAGATATAGGCCTGAATGTTTATCTGGGTCTAGCCCCTATCTGGGCTGCATATGTGGGGCTCAAAATATTAAAGCATTAACTTAATACTGTCATTTTTTCACCATGAGTTCTGCGCAGCTCAATAACGATAGCTATTTATGTAAATAGCTATCGTACAAAGTAAAAAAACTAAGCGTTCACGTTTAAATCATTCTCTTTAATACGTCGTTTTCTTTCCCATCCAATAAACGATGTTTCGCAACACCTGCCAGATGCAAACTTAATAACACCACAAAAGACCAAGCTGTAACGGTATGAATTTCATGTGTAATGCCATTCCAGTATTCACTCTTTGGCGTCATATCGGGCACAGAGAATAAGCCAAATATATCGACACCCTCAACATAGGCGTAGGTACTATTCATGAAATAACCCGACCACGTCATCGACAGCATCGCGACATACAAGCCAATATGTACCAAGTGTGACAGTTGATGTTCCCATTTTTTAAACCCTTCAATCGGAGAAGGTATTGGCCCTTTCGCACGAGCAGGAAAGCGAAGCAGAACTAATACCAGCGCAATCATGCCGAAGGCTTTATGTAAGGGGTAAAGGTCATATTTATCAGCGGCATCAGGGTCAATATCAGCCATATAAAAACCAACCGCTAACAAAGTCATAATGGTTGCAGCGGTTAGCCAATGCAAGACTCGCAGGGGGAGTGAGTACTTATCAATATTATTCATGGTGCTCATGTTAATTTCCTAAAAATTGATAAAGGCTTATTGATCAGACGTTGTTGTGTGCGCTAGTACCTGTTCGACCATGGCACTAACTCGGTCATTCAAAGCTGCATTACGAAACTTTCCCTCTTCATCAAACGCTTCATAAGCGGCGGGTACGGCTACTTGTGCTGGCACGACTAAACTACCTACACTGGTCAGTACATCACGTAAATGGCTTAAGCCTCTAATCCCACCCAGCCCACCTGGCGAGGCAGCCATAATACCGACGGTATATTTTGCATAATTAGGCTGATAGCTATCATCTTGAGCAGGTCGAGACAACCAATCCAAGGTATTTTTAAGTACCGCAGATAACGAGCCGTTATATTCAGGGCTAGCAATGAGTAAACCATCCGCTTCAGCAAATAAGCCACGTAAATCTTTCAAGGCCGCAGGTGTTGTTTGTTTTTCTAAGTCTTCATCAAATAAAGGTAATGGGAACTCCGCTAGATCTAAAACGGTAACCCTGGCACCTAAAGCTTCAGCACTCGCCGCCGCAGTATTCACCAGCTGCTTATTCCATGAATCTTTACGTAGAGAACCAGCAAAGGCGATAAGATTAGTTTGTTTTGACATGGTTGTGCTCCTGAATTTGTTTAAGTAAATAAAGTGTTCTATAAACTGATGAAGCGAGTTTGATCTATTTTTATTTGAACATAAACAGAATAAATGCAAAGCTTGTGTGCGTATACGCACAGAACTTTGAAAAATCACACTGAGAATATAAAATATGCCACATGACTCTAGCTGGGATGATATTCATATTGCTTACACCGTTGCTAAATTAGGGACACTTTCAGCCGCCGCCAAGCAATTAAATGTTCATCACTCAACTGTTTTACGCCATATTGATGCTTTAGAATTGAAGCTAAACTGTAAGTTATTTCATCGTCACGCGAGAGGTTACAATGTAACGGAAGCGGGGCAATTATTATTTCAAGAAGCGCAACAAACCCAAGAACGCTTCGATCGCATGCTTGGAAAACTGGCAGGTAAAGATGCTGAGCTTTCCGGTACGCTCGTCATCACATCAGTCTCAACTTTTTCACCGATTCTGATGCCAATTATTGCTGAATTTCAAGACATTCACCCCAACATACAAGTAGAGCTCGCCACAGATAGCCGTATTTTTAAATTAGAATATGGCGAAGCTCATGTCAGTGTTCGCCCTGGTGTACAACCAAAAGACCCTGATTATGTTGTTCAGGCCTTGAAAAAGACGAAATCGACGCTGTATGCCTGTGAGCGTTATTTAGAACATTTCGGGAAAATTAGTTCTCTTGACGATGTCGCAGGCCACAAATTTATTAGCAGTATTGCACCGCTAAATAATATCCCAATGATGCGCTGGCTAAATGATCACGTAGATAAGTCGCAAATAAGCTTTCGTGGCTCCAGCTTTGACTCCATGATGGATGCCGCAGTACAAGGTTTAGGTATTTCACCCTTAGGTTGCAATATTGCACAAACCAGAAAAGCTCTAATACAAGTACTCGCGCCACCAAAAGAATGGGAGGGTAATTTATGGCTCGTGACACATAGAGACATTCATCATAGTCCTAAGGTTCAGGCGTTTACAAAACTGCTAAAAAAGGCGTTAATGTAAGGTTATTGAGGTCGTGGATCATTTCCTCAAAAAGGCACTCAATTAATACAAAATTGTCGCCGTACGAGAAATTTCAGTGGGTATTTCAATACCAAGAAATTGCCGAGTCGTTTCATTAACCAATATTTTTGGATTGGTCTTGGTATAAACAGGAATATTACTTAGCGCTCTGCCTTTCATGTGGCGATCTAATATTAATGCAGCTTCTCTTCCTAAATTAAAGTAATTTGGAACCAAACCTAGTAGCACCCCTTCAGACACATATTCTTTAAGCGCACCGATACTTAAAATATCAACATCTCTAATGCTCTGTCCTATTAGTGAGGCCTCAGATACCAAATAGCTATCCAATGGGAAATAGACCGCATCAAAACCATGAACATCGTCTATCAGTTGCTGCAAATTGTCCTCAAGCATATGATTCACAGGCGGTGATCGAAACTCTTGAACCTCAAAATTACGGAGCCTAGCAATTTCCAACAATTCTATACGAATCAAGTCAGAGTTTTTTTCTCTAGGATTGAAAAAAAAAGCTACCTTGCGTAGTTTTTTTATTTTTTGCGCGTTACCAATTTGAAAGCCCAAAGGTATTCTGTGACTCACACCACTAAGATTTTTTCCGGCAGATTCAATACTGTTTGCAATGCCGGCCCCTACAGGATCAGTCACAATATTAAAGATATGCGGGGTAGTTGAGTGGTTAATCACTTTAACCATTTGGGTAGCCGTTGTGCCAAACGAATAAATATAATCATAATCGCTTAAATAAGGCATAAGATCAGTGCGCAATTGTGTCGCTAGCTCTACACGATTTTGTCCGGCGTTTATAACAGTATAGTGTGAGATATAACCAAAATCAGATAATGCTTGCTGAAATCCTAACTCTGCGTCAGTCATCCCTCGCCATAAGACCATGGCGACGCGTATCTCTTTGGTATTAGCGGAAATGCTCCCAATCAGAGACAAAAAGATAAGTAGAATACAAAGCACGTTTTTCATTCTATTCCCTCTTTTTCTTTTAATTAAATCCTTTAATTAAGTTGGAGTATAGTTCATGAGTAATAAAATACGACTAACCAGTCAAAAAATTATTGTGAAAATTGGCAATACTTTCTAGCAAAATTAATCAATTCAAGATCTTCTGTTTCTAACATAAACTGATGGTCTTCAAATGCAGCTAGCGGCTCGCCTGATAGGCCTGCGTTTGACTGCGTCTTCTCTAAATAACAATACTGTTCTTCAGGGTAAGATAAATTGTCCGGTGCATAGGTTTTTCCTGTTACAACGTATTCACCCGTTGAAATCAAGGTTCGGTGAAAGACCGTAAAAGAGGTATCAATAAAGGGTTTATCTTTTAATTTTGGAGATTCCTGTTCAGAAATAATAGCTAATGCATCTGAAGTGCTCCGGTTCAGCGCGGGCGAGCTAACAATAACTTGTGATGCCCCCACAGAAGTAGTGGCAACCGGATAATACAACCAAAAAATAAGCGCCACAGCAACAGCCACAACAGATAAACTTGTTGCAAGATGCATGATCATTAAAGTGCGTCGAGAACTACCTTCATAACGATATAACTCTGAAAGCTCAACACGCCGATCAACCTCGGTATCAATCGCACGATTCATCGCCTCATAGTTGTGAGTGACATAGTCATGCGGTCGTTGGTCTTGCAAAATGCTTTCGGTATTTTTATCTTGAGGTAAGCCGCTACTTGAATCACTCATCCCGCGTCTCATTCTTTTTCTCAGTTGCTTTCTCTTCTATATCATTCGCATCAAAGGCATTATTCTTGGCTAATTTGAGTAGTGATTGATCTTGGGTATATAGAGGGATATGCACGATTTCTTTTCGAATCACTTCAACGGGTATTTCGACTCTTACAACTTTCTCGACAGGCACCTCTTTAATCACTTCTTTTTCGACTTCTTTAATGATTGGTTTACGCTGAACTCGACGCCAATAAATCACCAAGCGACGAAAACTATTGTATGATTTCTTAGTAAGCGATGATAAATTATCTCTCGGGCCTACTTGGTCATCTATATAAGGATCACGAATCACATAGGATGCAAACGCTAATAGAATACCCGTTACAGCAATCAGCATCGCCAGACTCCCAAACCACAATGTCGCGATTACCATGACATCTTTACGTTCCAAATCTGCAGCGGACTCTTTACTAAACCACCATTGAGCCATTCGATAAACCTGATTATCACCCACTTTTACATTAACGAGATTTCGTAAGACGACACGCTGGTTTTTCTTTTCAAAGATCGTTTGATCAAAGCTGGCAATTAATTCTTCATTTTTAGCCAATTTGCTAAATTCTGCTTCACGTATCGCCTCATTGTCTGACTGCTGATCAGCAAATTTAAGCTCCATGCGAGTCAGCTCTTTCATATGATTTTTAATTACATGTTCAACATCTTTCTCTCTTGCGCCTAGACTTTTATTCATTTTAAGAGAGAGAGCTTGGATTTCTCTATTGAGCAGGTCAATACGCTTTTGATAGCGATCTTTCACCGTTTCAATATCAGTATTGTAGCGTGTTCTTAAATTTGTCTGTCGGTCAGAATCACTTAATTTATTTAATGTTGCCCGTAGTTTTTCTACTTTTTGTTCCTGATCTGATACAACTTTATTCTGACGCTCACGAACATTCGATTCAGAAAAGAAGCCTGCATCCGCTATTAATTTTTCACGTTTTTTTCTTAGCTCTTCTAAATAAAGTTGCTCTTTCGCTAACTGTTGCTGCTGACTACGGCGCTGGGTATTGAGTTCAGATACCGAGTTTTTAGTCATCTGGCTCGAAGCATCAATCAGACCATCTAACTCTCGTTTTCGATCAGCACGCTGGCTATCTACTTGCTTTCGGCGGTCTGCAATTTGATCTGCTAAGCCTCGAATATATTCAGTTTGTGTCGCAGCCCTTAAGCCCTGAATTCTGTCTTGAATGGTGTCAGCCTGACGGCTACGCTCTTCAGAGATAATGGCGTGGCGCTTACTGTAATCTGCTTCGATTCCAGGCGCAGTTAAATTTGCTAAAATATCACGTTGAGATGCTAAAGGTTCGATTTCTTCTTCTACAGCAATTAGCTCTTTTTTATGTTTATCAATCGCGTAGATTAAGGCATGGAAGTTTCTTTCAAAACCATTTAGTGCCGACTCAAAGGTAATAAAAGCCAAGAAAACAAGCGACGTTCCAAAGATAATTTTCCACTTAGTGTTGCTGGTTTTATAGGTTGCGCCAACAAATGGAATTTTAGTGATTTCAACAATCGCGACCATAAAAAATGGCATCATTGCGATAAACACATTGGTGTAATCACCAAAACCTAAACCGGTTTCACGATTTGCTTCAATTTCACTAAAAGAGGTAATGCCTTGCATGATTGAAATAGCGAAGCCAATAATCACGGCACAAATTTCGACGGCCCAAGCAAAGAAAATTAGCTTTTTACCAATACTTTCACGCTCTGGGCTAACTTTAGGGTGAACTATTTGCGATACGTCAGGTGATACAGTGGTCATTACACAATCCCGCTATTCTTGTTATGCTGCTTTAAACTTTAATACTTTACGAACTCAACGCTCCGATTATCACTGTGCTGGCAGTCTGAGTAAATATACATTTCACGATTGATCGGTTCAGTTACTCAAATATGATAAAAATATTATCACTTCTTACGAATATATTAATTATCTTTGTTCTTGTTGGGTGTAGCAGCCAGCAAATTGATGAACACGTTGAAGAAGATCATATTACAGAAAGCACTAAGAAATTTAGTGATATAGGTACCCCTGAACCCAGTGAACCCAGTGAACCCAGTGAACCCAGTGAACCCAGTGAACCCAGTGAACCCAGTGAACCCAGTGAACCCAGTGAACCCAGTGAACCCAGTTTAGTATCTATTC
>Ga0209825_1000562_pt1 | contig 25491 bp, 26 predicted proteins | sample EN8Hudsemesocosm_FD_184631 | JGI IMG/M metagenome (GOLD analysis project Ga0209825, IMG submission 184631) | Methane-oxidizing microbial communities from mesocosms in the Hudson Canyon - EN8B Hudson Canyon (SPAdes) (version 2) | ecosystem: Environmental > Aquatic > Marine > Cold seeps | place...
ACAGCCTTGGAGGTGTGTTATGGGTTTATTACAAAATGGTCAATGGGTCGATCAATGGTACAACACAGACGACAGTGGTGGTGAATTTCGCCGCCAAGATAGTCGTTTCAGAAGCTGGTTAACGCCAGAAGGTGAAGCAGGACCAGATGGTGAGCGCGGTTTTAAAGCTGAAAAAGGACGCTATCACTTGTATGTTTCCCTTGCTTGTCCTTGGGCGCATCGTACCTTGATTTTCCGCAAGTTGAAGCAACTAGAAGATTACATCGATGTGACGGTAGTTGACCCGATCATGCTCGAAAATGGGTGGGAGATGACAGACCCGCTCTATGATCTGGATTTTTTGTATCAACTTTACTTAAAAGCTGATGCAAGCTACGAAGGACGAGTCACTGTACCCGTACTTTGGGATACTCACACGAAGACCATCGTTAGTAACGAGTCATCAGAGATTATTCGCATGTTTAATGCCGCATTTAATCACTTAACAGGAAATACTGAAGATTATTACCCAGAGTCTTTGCAGGATAAGATCCAAGGCCTAAATGATCGCATCTACGACACGATCAATAATGGCGTCTACCTAACAGGGTTTGCTACGACACAAGCGGCTTATGATCAGGCATTTTTAACCTTATTTGACTCATTGGACTGGGTTGAGGGTATTTTATCTCAACAGCGCTACTTGGCTGGCGATAAAGTCACCGAAGCAGACTGGCGCTTATTCACAACCCTAATCCGTTTTGATGCGGTGTATTTTGGTCACTTTAAATGTAATCGCCAGCTGCTAGCAGACTACCCGTCTATCAGTGCTTATGTGCGCGAGTTGTATCAGGTTCCAGGTGTGTCTGAAACAGTAGATATTGAACATATTAAAACCCACTACTATGCCAGCCATCGCACCATCAACCCTACGGGAGTAATCCCACTTGGCCCAAAGCAGGATTTCGATAAACCACATGGTCGTAAATAAGCGACTAGCATCGCTAATCACTACCAGGTCAGCAAGGTATCTTAATATGGCTTACCTGGTAATTATTAGTAATAGTGAATATCACTCATTATTCCTAAAAAAATTTGTAACTTTATAATACTTCCAGGTTTCAAAATAAGACTTTAACCGCAAAAGCCAACTAGTTACTGACTTAACTTTTGCACCTTAACTTAATAAGAGGAATATATGATGAATTTAATCAAAACACTTTTTAATTGGATCGATCACGAATTTGGATTAGATAAATTCGATGACAACATCGATATTGAATTAGAGGCTAGAGATTTTTGCTAGTCCATTCCATATTTAACGAACTGTGAGTTATTAGCACTACTTTTCGAATGATGAGAAAGTAATTAGTAAAACCAAAGCGATACCTTTAACACCGAGCACACTTCAAGCACTGTATCGGTGTTACAAGTTTCACACTGGCCCTTCATTTTTAAAATAACTCAACTCATTCCTGCATTTTTTTCAATAAACTGTTCAATTACCTTAATTACTTCCGCGTCAGATAAGGTGCGATTATGGCCCAAACCTTCCGTCAATAATGATTCCGCATGAGGCCATTTTTTTAACAGTTTTTGGGTATTTGACACGTCAACCTGCTTGTCTTTTTTATCATGAACAAGCAAGGTAGGTAGATTGAGCGTAGCACCCGCCTCATCAATTCCGAATCGGTGCCATATATGGCGACCAAACTTTTGTTCAATCAAGCCCCTGTTTTTAGCAGCTACTTTTTTTGGAAGAGCCAGTTGTGCTGCAAAATACTCTGCACAATAGTCCATACTAATAGGTGCACCAACCAGGGTTAGTGATTTTACTTTCGCACCTTTAACAATGGCACTCACCGATGCAATACTGCCAATTGAGTGAGCAATCAGGTCATATGGAACACCAATTTGTTCATCTAGTTGCTGGATTATTTTTTCAAACTGCACTAAATTTGCTCTTTTGCCTGACGCATCACCATGACCTGGTCCGTCAAATGCAATCACTTCGTAACCCTTGTCCACCAAATGCTTTGCCATAGTAGTAATCTGAGCCCCAAACCCTGACCATCCATGAACAAATAATATTGTCGGCCCTGTGCCCCACCGATACACCGGTACGGTTTCCTCATCGATAGTTAAATAGGAAACATCGGCCTGCTTGATCCATTGGTAATGCTCCTTTTTTATCACTTTCGCACCCGTTTTAAACCAAAGATGATTCACCCATTTTGCAGCTAGATCACTTGAGACGATAGCCATCGCCTTGATTACCTGCCTAATAGCGATTAACGGAAATGGCACTGGCCCCTGCTGGTTTATTTGCTTACTCACAATTTCATTCATTGTCATCGATTCTGTGTACATGTTTATATCTCTCTAAATTAGGATTGGTTTTGCAGAACGCGCTCTGCTTCAACGTTTAAGTTTTTAGCTTCATTTACTGAATTTTCAGCATTTCCATAACTGTCACCATCAAACCAAAGCAACAAAGCAGGAAGCAGAAAAAGATCAACCAATAACGCGATACTAATAGTGATGGCCGCCATTAACCCCATGTCGGCGTTACGGGCAAAGCCAGAAAGCGATAGCACTAGAAAGCCTGCTACCAATGCAAAAGTTGTGATACACAGCGCAACCCCCACTGTTTTAAAGGTATGACGAATTGCCATCGTTGGCGCTAAATCAAGAGTCTCTCGACTATGGCGATACTTGCTAAGAAAATGAACCGTATCATCAACAATGATACCTAGGGCAAGTACGACTACTATTGCAAAAGACATGCCCACCTGACCTTCCAAAAAGTACCAAGAACCTAAGCCTATGATGATCGGTACGACATTTGGAATCATGCTAATCAACCCCAGTTTGACCGAACGTAAAGCCACCATCATTACCAGCGTGATAAAAACAAACGCCACTAACGTTCCGCTTATCATGCTCGTTACAGCTCGTTCCACAATATGAGTAAACATCAGCGTGGTACTTGCACCAGTTACCTTGTAATCGACACCATTTTTTTGCCACCATTGTGAGATACGCTGTTCCATTCTGATGAGTTCTTCAGAATCCAGATCATCAAAACGTACCACGACTCTTGTTCCATCTTTTTTCAGGGTTAGTTGGTTATTCAGGTCTAAGCCATAAGGTAAAGACAGCTGATACAATAATAAATACTGAGCTGAGAGCTCCGAATCTTCGGGCAATCGATACCATGCTTCTTGGTCTTCATGTAAGTTTTTATTTAAACGTTTAAAGGTATCAGTAATACTAAATACATGACGTATTTCTGTTTGCTGTCGCAACCAGCCAACAAAGTCATCTACTTTTGCCAGGGTCTGAGGACGGGAAATACTATTCTCTGTCTTTGGCAGCGGCGTAATACCATATTCAATTGAATAGACTCCGCTAATATTGTTTGTAAAAAAGTCACTATCTCGTCTAAATTCAAAACGCTCATCAAACTGTTCTACAAACTTTTCATTCAATGCAATTTTGGGAATAAATATCGTAGAAGCTACAAACAATAAACTGCTCACAGCCAAGATCACTTTACGGTGACCCACAACCCAAATGCCAAGCCCTTCAAGCCATCCCGAGAATCTGTTATTTGATCTTTGTTTTACAGGCAAGAACGAAAGTACTGCCGGTAAAAAACCAAGGCATAATACAAATGCCAAGATGACTGAAATAGCAATTAAATTTCCCAAGTCACGATAAGGAGGCACATCGTTAAAGTTCATTGCTAAAAAACCAATCAAGGTGGTTAAACTAGTAATTAATATAGGCGGGCTGTTTAGCACAATACTGTTCACAAGCGCCTGATGTTTATTACCAATTCTGACCCACTCCTGAGAATAGGTTTCAATAACATGAACAGCATGAGCAACCACAATAGCCATAATAATGGTCGGCGCAACGGCGGTAACTGTAGTGATAGGAATCCCCATCCATCCAAAAGCGCCATATGAAGCAAGGTTAACTAATACAATAATTAGCATAGTCATCATGGTTCCCCACACCGAACGGGTTAGTATGGCAACTAGTAGCAAAATAAATATAAACATCAAGGGGGTCAGTTGCGTAATGTCCTGCTTACTTGCTTGACCATAGGTGTAGCTCAACATGGTCAGCCCAATAGGCCTTATACTGATATTGGGAAATTCTGAGTGTAATTCACTGATAATAATTTTTGCTTGTGTCACTATATCGCGTATTTCCTGAGGACTTTCATTAAGCAAATTAAACGTGGTAAAAACGGCTGTTGACTTACCATCGGCTGCCTGAAATTGGTTCAGTAACACTGGCTCAGTGAGCGCTACTCGTTTCATTTCTGCAATATCATCAACAGATAATGTAGAAACATCTTCAGCCAAAGATTCAACAATTAAATCGTCACCCTCAGCATAGGTATGCTGAAAATTTGTAATCGAATCTACTCGGTTGGCATAAGGCAATTGCCAAGCTAACTCGGTTATTTTTTCGACTACAGTTAATACATCTCGATTAAATACATCCCCCGTTTTGGGCTCAACAACAAATACTAGGTTATCAGTATCGGTATATTGAGACTTGAGCCCCTCATAAGCATTTAGTTCTGGGTTACCTTTATCGAAAAAATACTCGTAGTCGATACTGAAACTTAACCTTTTCGCCCCCGTAGCCAAAAGCGCTATCAGCGATAAGGAAAACACCGTTACCCACCAACGATGGCCAATAAGCCACTCTGCAATACGCGTTGTCATGATTAATTCCTCTGCCTTGGTTAACATTCGAAAATAGATTATCGTCAATAGGTCCATATAAATAAATGGGCGATTTTGCCCATATTATGGTTATTTAAGACATTTACTGAAATATTCAAATTTCGTCTGTATCAGCATATTTGATTCCTTTTATGACACTTTCATTTCATTTGATACTTACGCTATACTTAATTTAATAAGGTTCCATGACTGATTCTATTGCGAGCGCTATTTATGATTAAGATTGCCATATTAGTAACTGATCGATGCCAGGCTTCTTCGATTCATTCAATTATTGATATTCTTCTTGCCGCAAACTACGCCAATGGAAAGCTGTTAGGTAAAAGCTATGAAGTTTTCAGTTATGAGCTAATCGGTCTTAAAAAACAGCAAAAAGCTTACAACGGTCATATCATAGGTCCACTCACAAAAATTTCTGACATAGAGCAGCCCGATATAGTTATTATTCCGGGTATTGCCGAATCAGTGCTAAGCCCAGCCGGCTTTGAGCAGTTTTTTAAACGTTATCAATGCTGGTTAGAGAAGTTACAGGCGTGGCACAATCAAGGCACGTTGATCGCATCTACATGCAGTGGAAATTTACTAGTCGCGGCGGCTGATTTAGCGCATGGACGCCCTTTAACCTGTCATTGGATTAGCCAACAAACTGTGGAAGAACTGTTCCCAGATGAACAATTCTTTACCGACAAAATGTTAATAGACCATGGTGACCTGATTAGCGTTGGTGGTGCAGCCGCTGTAAGTAATTTTGTTATCTATTTAATTGAACGAGAAGTAAACAGAGAATTAGCATTACTGACCGGAAAACTCATGTTAGTCGAGCAAGATTTAATCCCGCAGTCTTCGTTTGCGATATTTCAACCGAATAAACGCCACAACGATGCGGTAGTTAAAGCCTTACAAATATGGATGGAAGAAAACTTCCAGAAGACGACCAACATTGCAGAACTAGCTACCAAATGGAACATCAGTGAACGGCAGCTTGCTCGACGTTTTAAAAAGTCAACGGGAGATACGCCTGGGAATTACGTTCAAAAACTTCGAATTGAATTCGTTAAGCGTACCCTGGAAAATAGCCATGAGACAGCTAACGCGATTATTTGGCAGGCAGGTTATGAAGATTTAAGCTCTTTCAGGCGTTTGTTTAAGCGAGAAACAGGGTTAACAATGAATGAGTATCGACAGCGTTTTGGTTTGCGTCATGTAAGTTAAGGAAGCAAATATGACACCCACCTTAAATACTTACTAAATAACTAAGCAAATATCACTAAGTAAACTAATGAGACTGAGTCAACTCCAATATATACTTAGTCGTTTAGATAGCTGACTTCCGCTGATACAGTTTTATTATATTACAGGGAGTCACCAGATTGCTCCGATAGCATTTTTTTGAAAACTGGCAAGCCTCTAGTATTGTAGGCATATTATAAATTCAAAAAGGCAACGCTTTTGTACTGTACCCTTTGAGTTTGCTACTGACTAAATAGGATCGCAAACAGCCACATACCGATATCTTGTAGATTTAAGCCAAACTGAATTTTATCAAACCGCTACCTGTTAGTTAAACAGCTATACTTTTCTGAACAATAGAAATTCTCTATATTTTGAGCGAAAGCAGGTCTCTTTTCTCATGATATTTGTTATCAACACGGGGGCGTTTTTAAAGTCAAATTTCTACTTTCTGATAAGCTCAAAAGCTAAAATAGATCATTTTAAGATAAAAATCTTTTTGTATATCTAGTTTGTTTGATTATGCTCGACAAAGCCGAGCGCAATGTATTGGTTAAGACCAGCGAACTTGGTTCATGCCGCCATCCGCTTGGATTTCACTGCCAAACATGAAAGAAGAATCATCTGAGGCCAAGAATAATGCGCTTTTAGCCATTTCTTTTGATGTACCCACTCTACCAGAAGGCAATTTTGAAGCAAACATCTGCCATACATCAGCAACTTCTTCTTCACTTAATCCACGATTTATATGAATTGGTGTTTCAATTGGGCCAGGGCTAAGAACGTTAACCCGTGCACCAATTTTAATTAACTCTGGGGTAAATGAGCGTGCTAACGAACGAACGGCTGCTTTTGTTGCGTTATATACAGACGTTCCTTCCATCCCCATCTCACCTAGGCATGAAGAAACAAGCACCACAGATGCACCTTTTTTTAGATGTTGTACCGCATACTTAACAGTAAAGAATGTACCTTTAAAATTAATATCTGATATTTGTGAAAAAGTTTCATCATCAGTGTCTTCTAGCATGGTAGAACTCACAACGCCGGCGCTGGCAAAGACAATATCTATTTTTCCAATATCTTTCGCTACATTATCGTAAAACGATGCCAGACTATTCAAATCTCCTACGTCGCCAATATATCCTGTGGCATTATGGCCAATATCAACGATGGCCTTATCTAGCTTTTCTCGGCTGCGGGCCAGTAGTACAATCTGCGCCCCTTGCCTGGCAAATTCTTTTGCAGTACTAAGGCCTATACCACTGGTGCCACCAGTAATTACCGCTATTTTGTTTTTTAATCTATTACTCATTCTTTCTACCTCAATTTTGTTGGTATTTAGTAGTAAGCGCTCATTAAATAGGGGCCACTTTCCACCCTGAAATCACCATCAAGTTCAGTACCAACTAGAAGATTGGCGTCATTACTCATAACCTTGTAAGCCGCCGCTGTAACAATCACTAAATCGATTTACTAGTTGTAACCATAAATATAGAAGGAATTCAGTTGTGCTTGGGAAAGCTTTCTGTTTGTTCAACTAGCTTCAGCGTATAGCCACGTAATACGTGCAACTTGTACTCATAAATGGATAAATCATCGCGTATTACGTTGACCGCTTTCATATCAATTCTGTCATTTCAGAGACTTTAGGGTGACCCGACATACAACAGCGACAAACATGAAAACGATTAATGGTCATTTACTACCTGTTGTTCTGTCGCGTTGAGTGTGCCATCGGAATACAAATCACCTAACGCCATTTAAAAAGCCTTAGCAGAATGCTAATGGTGAAGTTAAACTAGCACTTCAAGGATCTCTTGCACTTCAACGCGCTCTCGGTAGTCGCCACCTTCAGATTTGGCAAAAATAATTTCTCCACTTTTATCAATAACAAATACCGCTGAAACCGGTAACTCTGCTGATTTATCATCATAAAAGCTGTAAAAATCATAACCAAGGTCATTCATGGCATTTATTGCCGCATCGGCATTTTTAAATACCGTGGTGAATTTACGTGCCACTTTATTACCGACATCACTGAGGACTTCAAATGTTAATTCATTTTCTTTAACAGCACCTTGTGAGTTATCCGGATTCATCGGTGAGATAGCCACTAAATTGGCACCGGCAGCTGATATTTGTGGCAGGGCTTGTTGTAGAAGTTTCAACTGCAAATTACAGTAAGGGCACCAAACGCCTCGATAAAATGTTAGTACTAGCGCCCCTTGCGCTAATAAGTCGGCTAACTGAACCAGTTCACCCTTAGCGTTAGGTAAACTGAACAATGGCGCTTTATCACCAACATTCAGCTTTAATGGCAAATCATGGGTAGCGGCTAGTTGCTTTGCATCGGTGTCAAAGGCTTGGAACTGCTCTTTAGGTATCATGCTCTCTAATTGGCCAATTAATTCTTTTACTTCATCTTTGTATATTGAAAGTGTATTTTTCGTGTTCATTAGTTTTTCCTTTGTTTAGTCTAATTACTGAAATAGCTTGAGCAACGAGACTAAGCTTAACTAACTACATTTAGCGGAAACACAGTTCACGACGCAAAATTTAAGTGCGTCATACGCACTAAAGACATTTTAGTTTGAAGAAAATTTGCTATTTATGCTAATGCTGCAATAATATTTTGATTATTACTTCGATGGCAGATAGGAAAATATGGAAGTAGCTAGCTTATACCTTTTTGCTGAAGTCGTTCGTCAGCGTAGTTTTACCGCCATTGCCAAAGCACGCGGTGTTGCGCCTTCTTCAGTATCACGCAGTATTCGTGCTTTAGAAAAAGAAGTGGGCATTCGGCTTTTTCACCGCACTACCAGACAAATTGTGCCAACCGAAGCGGGTTTACGCTATTTTGAGTGTATTACTTCAGTGCTCGAAGATCTGGAGCTTGCCCAGCAATTGGCTAGCGACCATGACTCTCTTCCTAAGGGCACCTTAAAAATAACCGCACCTAGAGTTTTTGGCGAACTTTACCTCATACCTTTACTGCCGAAATTTAATCAACGATATCCTGAGCTATCGTTGGAGATTTTACTTAGTGATGACTTTACCAATCTAGTACAAGAAGGCATTGATGTTGCCATTCGTGCTGGCAGCTTAGAAGACTCAGGTTATGTTGCTAGGCAGTTGTTACCAATGAATTTTTTCATTACCGCCAGTCCTGATTATCTAGCCAAAATGGGCACACCTTCTTTGCCTGAGCATATTCGTCAGCATAACTGTTTAGTGTTCCCAAGAGTTGGGCATAATCCAAATTGGCTGTTTAAAACGGCCGATGAAATTCAAGAAGTGGCTGTACAAGGCAAGGTTTTAGTGACTCAGTCCAGCGCCATTAAGCAGTTAACGTTGAAGGGCATGGGGCTATCTTTGCTGCCAGATTGGCTAGTGAACCGTGATATAGCATCGGGTGAGTTAGTGCAATTGTTTAAAAACAAGCAAGTAACGGCAACAAATTATGATAGTGCGGTTTGGCTGCTCTACCCGTCTCGCGAATACTTACCGTTGAAAGTAAAAGTGTTTAAGGAATTTATTTTCAACCAGTTCTCAGAATATCAATCACAGTAGGACTTATATGGTCAGCTCTAATGAATCTAGTGCGTTGATTAGCCAGTTTTTGCTTGGGAAACCTTGATAACGACGCTCCCCAATAATGATAGTCGGTACTACAGTAACTTTGTCTTCATCGTACGCCTGTTGTAGCGCTCTCTGGTGCTGCTTTTTATACAAATTGGATTCCAACACTCTTTGCATATCATCGCGATTTAGGCCTATTTTCTCCCCTAACTCAGTAAGAACCGTAACATCACCGATGTTTTTTCCATGCTGAAAGAAAGCATTCATTACTGCCATAGAAAATTCGTTCCCCATGCCACAATCATCAGCGTATGCAAATGCCTCAAAAGCCTTATTCGTTCGCGGTTGTGGTGATATTTTAGGTAACTTAATATCGACGCCTAGTTTATCTGCAAGTGGGTATACCGAATGCTTCCATATGGATGGAAGATACTCATCTTCTACTTTCAATGTCGGAACAGGAAAAGGGCGAAGTTCGAAGGGTCGCCAACGTATTTTAATATCTCTATCTTTAATGACTTGCCGTAACTCTGTTTCAACTAGCAAGCAGTAAGGGCAAACATAATCTGTATAAACTATAATTTCAGTGGTCATAGCATCCTAACCTTTATTCGTTAATGTATGTGATATCGATCCAGTGTTGTCTATTTAAACTAAGTTAAATTGACAACACTTCTTAGGATGAGGGCTAGATATCCTTTGCGAAGAACTCATTAGCCGTTTTCAAATCAGCAATAGGGTTAAACATATCGAAGCTAAATTCCCGCAACTCTTGTTTATTCTTAATGACATTCGGCCAATCGGGATTGGATAAAGCCATTTTTCCCACGGCAATTACATCCGCTTGGTTAGAGTCAATGATTTGTGTCGCATCATTTTCATTTACAATACCGCCATTGGCTATAACAGGAACTTTTCCATGTTTCTTCGCAAGTTCTGCTAGGGATAAACTTCCCTCAAAGGCAGGGTCTTTGGCGATAAATTCGGTTGTGTGAATATAGTCTACGCCAAACTTTGTCACTGACTCGAAAATGCATTTGGCATCTTGGTCTTTTGCCGGCCATTTATATTCAAAGTCGTTAACCTTTGCTTGAGAAAAACGTACTCCAACAATAAAGTCATTACCGACAACTTCTCGAATAGAGGTTATGACTTCTTCATAAATTCGTAATCTATTAACTAGCTCTCCGCCATATTCATCTGTTCGTTCATTTGTGTGCACGGTAATAAATTGATCTAACAGGTAACCATTAGCACCGTGAATTTCAACACCATCAAACCCCGCAAGTTTTGCTAACTTAGCCGCGTTGACAAAGCCACTGATGACATTATTAATGTCCTCAGTGTTCATGGCTTTTGGAGTAGAAAAATCACCTTTCCCGTAGTAAAAGGTCATCTCCTGACCTAAAGGTTTCACGGCAGAAGGTCCGGCAGTCGATCCGGTGTATTTGTTATACTGTGAAAGCGCTCCAGCATGCATCAGTTGCGCAATGATCAGTGCACCACTCTCATGAACAGCCTCTATAATCGGTTTCCAGCTTTCAGCTTGTGCTTCATCTGTTAGCCCAGGTTGAAACTTATAGCCTTGTCCATAGTGTTTATCAGGGTATAAACCCTCGGTGATAATTAACCCGAATCCCCCTTGAGCGAATGATTGATAGTAGTCTTTCATTAACGGTCCTGCGGTTCCATCCTCATGAGCGCTCACCCGTGTCATTGGTGCCACAGCTAACCTGTTTTTAAGGGTAAGTTCCCCAATGGTCTGATGTGAAAAAATATTTGTTCTGTTGTTTTGCATTGTGTTGGTCCTACTTCAATATTTAATTAAGTAGCTGTATTTTTACACTAATAACAAATGATGATAATATGACTCTACATTGAAACATTGTTAACTTTTTATTGAATATGTCAAAAATAAATCAGTTAGAAAGCCTAAAAGTTTTGAAAGCTGTTGTTGAAGGTGGCAGTTTTACTGCTGCGGGGAAACGCCTTAATTTATCAGTTGCTAGAATCTCCAAATCAATTGAGCGGTTGGAAGAGGAATTAAGCGCAAAACTTTTTATACGCAGTACAAGACATATGCAGCTCACAGATAGTGGCGAGCGTTGCTATCGCTATGCACTTAAGTTACTTGAACAATGGCGTGGACTCACTGATGAATTAGTCGAAACTCAATCGAAGCCAAAAGGTAAGATAAGAATAAGTGTACCCATGAGCTGGGGGCTATGTGTATTTTCGACAGTTTTGGCAAAATTTATGGCCAAGTATCCTATGATTTCTGTTGATGTTCACATGAGTGATATGCATGTCAACGTTATTGAAGGTGAGTTTGATTTAGTGCTTAGACTGACAAACAAACTCGAAGATAGCGCCTTACTCTGCAAGAAGCTCAAAACCTACCAATTCACAGCTTGTGCATCGCCAGAATATTTAGAAAAATTCGGCATGCCGAAACTTCCTGAAGAACTTAAAGATCACAGTTGTTTAGTTTACTCGCAACAAGGAAACAGACGAAAGTGGCAGTTCATGAAAAATCAAAAAGTAATCGATGTTTACATCGATGCACACTTACATTCCAATAACAGTTCGTTATTTACAGAAACGCTATTGGCTCATCAAGGGATTGCATTGATTCCTAGTTTTGTCGTCGATAATGAAATTTCATTGGGGAAACTAATCCCTATTTTAACGGATTATTCGACTCATGAGTTGAATCTTTATTCATTAAGACCAGCTGATCACATGCTCCCAATGCGACTTAAACTTTTTACTGACTTTCTCTACAATGAATTAGCGTGATTTATTACCTCTAAACCAGTACCGCAATTAATTGTATGTCTAATTCAACCGCAGTCGTAAATTATTATGACTCCCACTTAGTAGATGATCAAATTCACCATACCACTTCCATATGCGCCAGAAAGTCCATAAATGATAGTATTGGTACCGTAGCTAAAAGCAAGCTTCCTTAGCTACCCTTTCCAAAGCGATGGTCCAACAATTCGGAATAGCGGGATTGAGAAAGACGAATTATTATCAACAGTGCGTTGACAATAATTCAATGACAGAGCGGTTTATCTCTAGAGTGTAAACATAGACAATTCTTCCATCAACTTATCACTGAACGGAAGAATAGGAAAATGAAAACCACACTGAAAATGAGCATCGCAGCCCTAGCCATTTCCCAACTAATGTCTGCAGGCACGGTAAGCGCCAGTGAAGTGGCCACTACTTCGGTAGTAAGTACTGCAATAATCGAAGCATCGCAGGTTCACTACAACACGGCGAAAATCGAAGGCTTGGATATCTTCTACCGTGAAGCCGGGTCTCGAAGTAATCCAACCTTGTTGCTGTTGCACGGTTTTCCAACATCTTCGCATATGTTTCGCGACCTAATACCTCTGCTCTCACAAAACTACCACGTGATCGCGCCTGACTACCCGGGTTATGGCAACTCATCCATGCCCACAGTTGATGAGTTTGAATACACCTTCGACCATATGGCAGGCATTGTTGAGCAGCTCCTAGTGAAGAAGTCCATCAACAAATACAGCATGTACGTTATGGACTACGGCGCCCCCGTTGGATTCAGAATTGCCAGTGCAAACCCGGAGAAAATCCAATCTCTGATCATTCAAAATGGTAATGCCTACACAGAAGGACTGGACAATAACTTTTGGGAGCCCATCAAGGAATACTGGAAAGACAGAAAAGCGGTCAACAAAGGTTTAGACAACGCTTGGTGGAAAAACATTAAGGCGGCCTACAAGCAGCCGGAAATGACCAACGAAGATGCTCTGCGCTTCTTGCTCACCAAGGGTGCCACCAACTGGCAGTATACTAACGGTGTTCGAGATACTTCAAAGATCAGCCTGGATGCAATTAATGAAGATCAGCGCCTATTAGACCGCGAGAACAATGAGGCTATCCAGCTGAAAATGTTCTACGATTATGGAAGCAATGTGCCTTTATACCCTGCATGGCAGGCGTATTTCCGCAAGCACCAACCCGCCACATTGATTGTGTGGGGAGACAAGGATGAAATATTTCCTTCAGCGGGTGCCCACCCTTACAAACGCGATTTGAAAAATATTGAGACACATTTTCTAAATACAGGTCACTTTGCTCTTGAAGAAGACGGTGTTGAGATTGCAAACTATATCACTACGTTTATGAACAAAAACGTAAGCAAAAAGTAAAGACTAATAAGCGATGAAGTTAGACAAAGGGTGAGATTGCGCAAGCATCTCGCCCTTTTTTATTTTAGCCCGTTACCTTATTCAGGGTGGTCGAATTTAGTTTTCCATTTCAGATTAGGGCTTAGGGCATAGGGAAACAATGATGACGCCGATAATTTCTTCTTTCTGGATAGGTCCCGCCTAGAGGCGTTTTACAAAACGTTGGCGAAACTGCTTTGGAGTAAGCCCTAAAATTCTAACAAATACTTTCCGGCAGGCACTACTGTCTTCATAACCCACCTCTGTCGCGATCAAGTCAAAGCTCTTCTTTGTTTGTTCCAAAAGTTCACAAGCCTTTTGAGTGCGCAACCTTTGTATGTATTCAGAAGGTTTAAAGCCGGTAGATTGGTGAAAATGGCGTAAGAAAGTACGCTCACTCATATGACATAACTCTGACAGTTTAGACATCTTAATTTTATTGGGGTAATGGCTGTCTAAAAATACCTGTGCTTGTAAAATTGCTTGGTCACCGTGATTCCGCTTTGGAACAAATCGCTGGTAATAACTCTGAGCTCGATATCCGGTATCGACTACCAGGTTCCTACCTAATTGAAGCATGACCCTAGGCCCCAAGTGTTGCGCGACAATTTCCATGCCTAAATCTAGCCATGACATCATTCCCCCTGCCGTAACGATGGCCCCCTCATTTATTAATATATGGTGGCAGTCCAACACAACTTGTGGAAAGGATTTCTGAAATTCATCCGCTAACCCCCAATGGGTGGTAACCTTTCGGCCCTCCAGCAAACCACTTTTGGCTAAGATAAAAGCTCCAGCACAAACAGAACAGAGAGTAGCTTTCTGATTATGCTGGCTCCTCAACCAATCTAGAAATTCTTCACTAGGATCGAGGTAGTACTCACCTTTTACTGCTGGCGGCACAATTACCATGTCATAGCATTCTGAGTTTTTTAGCTGATCTAAGGTCAGTATATTACAATCAAACTGATGAGCAGTCTCACAAAGGCTATTCGCCATTTCGAATAGCTCGTACAGCCCATAAACTGAAGACTTTAAGGAGTTTGGGTAGTTTACGATAGCGAGTTTCATTTTGTCTTCTTTAAACTGGTTTATGTCAATATAGCCACTTATATAATTTTCACAACCGATTAAACTACCTCTCAGAGAAGTATAATTTTATTTTTTAGGAGCTAAGACATGTCATCCCTGTTTAAAGTAGAAACGCAGATACCTTATCTCGAAGAGCTATTTGCGCCATGGAAAACTGTGATTGGTGTTGATTACAAAGGTTATAGAAATCATGTATATCGCATGGTGCAATTTTGCTGGGCGCTAAAACAAGCTCAAGGTGAATCACTATCAGAGGAGGATAAAAAGAAAACGATGATTGCAGGGGTATTTCACGACATTGGTATTTGGACTGAACACACAGTGGACTATATTGAACCTTCCATTTCTCCGGCTATGGAGTATTTAGAAACTCATCAATTAGTTTCTTGGAAAGACGAAATTCGATTGATGATTTCAGAGCATCACAAATTACGAACATACTCGGGTGATTACCAGAACATGGTCGAACTTTTTCGCAAAGGCGACCTAATGGACTTCTCACTCGGGTTGGCAAAATTCGATTTATCCAGAACCTACATTAAAGAGATGAAATCTGCTTTACCTAATGCCGGTTTCCATAAAGGCTTGATTAAAAAAGCCAGTAAATGGTTTGTTTGTCACCCTCTAAACCCAGCCCCCATGATGAAATGGTGAATTCAAGTAATTGGTATTACGTTGCTACCCAGTTTTATCGTGGCTGAAGTAATAGAAAATGGGCGTTTAGTGAAGATTTTGGAAATATATGAACCTGAACCATTTGGTCTTCATACTATCCGGCCATCTCGTCAATATACGCAGGTAAAAGTGAAATTATTAATTGATGCGCTTAAGTCGACATTTTCCGTTGTTTAGGCATCATAGCTCTCTTCGTCAAAGTGAGAGTTTGTTATTCAGCTAGTAAACCGACCACTATCTCCCGCATCCAGCGATTCGTATTATCATTGGTAAATCTTCGATGCCAAAATAAATAGTAATCAACCCCAGGCACCTCAAATGGCAATTGCTTTATTGTCAGTTTGTCCTTATTGCTAAGATCCATCGCTACACGATGTGGCAAAGTGACAATGTGCTCACCATGCAACAGATGTGGCTCTAACTGTGAGAAATCAGGTACTGAGAGTCGTACCTGTCTTTGCAACCCTTTTTGTGTCAGCTGCTCATCAATATACCCCCGCTCTTTACCCAGTGGTGCCACCATAATGTGAGCAGCTTCTGCATAAGCTTTTATAGTCAGCTTCTGCGATGCCAACGCATGTTTGTTATGCATAAGACATACAAAACGATCGCTAAACAGTCGTTTTTGAATAAGTTGCTCGGGGGCATGCCAGTTGACGCTGATCACTAAATCTACTTTCCCTAATTCTAATTCACGAATGGAATAGTCATTGGCGAGGTTCATAATGGTAATTCTTAATCGCGGCGCTAGCTTACTCACTTTTTCCAACAGGCCCGGTGTCAGACGCTGACTTACTTCGCTGGTAGTCGCAATAGTAAAAACACCACTTAATTGTGAAGGATCAAAATGACGGGCCTCGCTAAGTATCGAAACCTCTTGCAAAATATGCGTAATACGTTCGATCAAAGAAGCTGATTTCTCTGTGGGTTCCATACCCCGAGCAGTACGAACAAAAAGATCGTCATGAAACCACTCACGCAATTTCTGCAAATGCTTACTAACCGCCGACTGAGTAATACCTTGAACTTCCGCAGCGGCACTAATGCCTCCATTTTCATAAATGGCTTTAAAGGTTGCCAACAATGCGAAACGCTCACCACCAACATTCCTATTACTCATACTATGCATTCCAATAATTCCATTCCGGAAATTATGAATTGCTTTTATAGTGATTACAACATCAACTCAAACGTAGAACTCTAAAGGAAACAAATCATGCAAACAGATTTAAACGGTAAGCGAATTGTAATTACAGGCATTACTGGCGGAATCGCCAAGGCTAGTGCCCAACGTCTTGCTGCACAAGGAGCAGAGGTAATTGTCAGTGCTCGTAGCTCGACAAAACTGGAGCAAGCTCTGGCAGATATAACAGGCAAAGTGAGCGGTTATGTACTGGACTTGCAGAACGAGGATAGCGTCAAAACATTTTTTGCTAATGTCGGGAATTTTGATCATCTAGTCACTCCAGCGGCAAGCAGTATGTTTTCGCCGATTAGTGAAATGGACTTTTCAGCCGCACGGGAACTGCTGGAAACAAAACAGTGGGGCCAAATGTTATGCGTCCACCACGCCCTACCCTACCTCAGCAAACAAGGCTCAATTACTTTATTTTCTGGCACCGTGACTCAAAAGCCGTTACCTGGTGCAACCATGTTTGCTGCGGTAGGAGCAGCCAGCGAAGCATCTGGGCGAATCTGGGCTTATGAACTAGCCCCGATTCGTGTTAACACAGTTGTGCCAGGTGTAATAGAAACCAATATTTGGTCAAGCCTGTATGGCGGCGACGAAGTAGCGCGAGAGCAGTTAGATAACATTGCAGGCATATTGCCGGTTGGCAGAGTTGGTACCTCCGAAGATATCGCCAAGGCTGTGTCATTTTTGGTAGATAACACCTTTGTAAACGGTATTTCTTTGGTGGTTGATGGCGGCCATCGTTTGGTTTAAGTGTGCTATCAAATAAAATGAAGCAAATTATTTTATGGAGAAAACGATGAATGCAGACTATAAAACAAGCCTTGCACTGGTGACAGGTCAATCCGCAACAGGTGAGGCGAAAATTATACTGGATAATTCCATTGCACAGTTAGGCTTTAATCGCGCCGAGTATTTCTAATGCCTCGATAGTAATGGGATTTACTTTCATTATTGATCAAATCTATTGTTCAGATAATCTGATCATTCTAATCATATAATACCTCTTATTCAAATTTACCCAGTCGTTACAATGCCTACAGCTCTTAAAGATAACCTTTAAGAGCAACCCATTAAAAACATATATTTCGGAGAAAACGATGAATGCAAACTATAGAACAAGCCTTGCACTGGTGACAGATCAATCCGCAACAGGTGAGGCGAAAGTTATACTGGATAATTCCATTGCACAGTTAGGCTTTGCTCCAAATATGTATCAGGCGATGGCCAACTCACCGGGTTACCTCAGTACATATATTCACGGCTACACGCAGTTTCGTGAAAACTCAGGGCTTTCGCCTCAAGAACAAGAGTTGATTTTTCTTGTCATAAGCCGCGAAAATGGTTGTGATTATTGTACTGCGGCTCACAGCATGCTCGCGGAAAAGGTTTCAAAGTTAGACGCGGATACACTCAAGGCGATTCGCTCGGGCGTTCCTATAACTGATGCAAAACTGCATACACTTTCCGAAATGACTTCGCGACTGTTTAAAACACGAGGTTTAATAACGAAAGACGATGTGCAGAAATTTCTGGATGCTGGCTATCAGGAATATCACATTCTTGAAATTATCCTGGCACTTTCAGTAAAAACCCTGAGCAATTACGCTAATCATATCTTTCATACTAGTGTCGACGAAGCTTTTGAAGAATACATACTTAAGCCTTGAGTGACACGCTCCCGGCAAAACTGTCGGGAGTATTTTATATGCCTAAAATTTTCTATGCTCGACCAGAGTTCCATTCCCCCTCTTCAAGCCAACAGATGGAGTATAAATTATTACGACTCCTGTTGTGTTGACTATTAACTAACGAAGAGCGGTTCCTATACCTTGATATAATTGAAACCCAATGAATAATTATTGGCATTTCTGGACGAGAATCTTTGGACAAACCTGCTCTAATTTTTCTGATTAGTCAGTTAACTCCAAATCTTTTGAAAAAGGAATATTCATCTCTCCCCACAAAAACAGCGCCTCCAATACAGGACTAAGTGACTTTCCGTATTGAGTCAATGAGTATGTTACGTTAAGCACTTTTTCATCAATTATATGCCGCTGTACGATATGAGCACTCTCTAACTCTCTAAGTTGTTGAGTTAATACTTTTTGACTAATAGGCGACATCATTTTTTTGATCTGGCCAAACCTCATAGGATGCTCAGTCAAAATATGGATAACCATAGGCTTCCATTTGCCACTAATCAGACTAAGTGTTGAAACGACTGGACAACCCAAGAGATTATCAATTACTTGATTTTTATCCACACTAGTTACCTAAAAGTACCTAATTGATCTTGAAATTTGTATCTATACAATTACAAAAAATATTAGATAAATCGTCAACATGATCATTGACAAATCCAGTCCGGCTATAAATGTTAATTTTATAATCGATAACAAAAGCTACCGACTTTAGATCTGAATCTCAAAACGTTGCCTGATTACCCATAAAGCTCAGTCACTCAACAAAATTAAGCTACTGAGCATAGCTTGATAACACTTATTTTATCTTGATAAGCCTAAACAAGTGCTGAGCGGAACATCTTCAAACGTACTGGTTGCTCTGCTGTCGGCGGTATTGTGACGCCTTTACTATAAGCCGGCCTTGAAGATAACGCTTCATACCACTTTTGTGCGTGAGGATAATCTGATAATTCAATTGGTAAAGGGTAAAGGTCGAGAACTCTTACCCATGGGAAAACCGCGATATCCGCAATAGTATGTTCATCCCCGGCAATATACTCTTTGCCTTCCAGTTGATCATTAAGCACGCTGATTAGGCGGCGACTTTCTCGTAAGTATCGTTGAATGGCTGTAGGAATTTCTTCTTCCAATGCGACGGCAAATACTAATAGTTGGCCAACATAAGGGCCTAAGCCACTAGTTTGCCAAAACAACCACTGCATCATATCTAGACGTTTCTTATCGTCTTTTGGTATTAAACGACCTGTTTTTTCAGCAAGATATTGTAAAATAGCGCCAGATTCGAATACACAATAATCGTCATTGTCGTGGTCAACAATGACGGGGATTTTTGCGTTAAGGTTTAATTTAAGGAATTCAGGCGTAAATTGCTCTTTTTTAGAAAAATCAATAGCGATCGTTTCGTAGTCTAAACCTAGCTCCTCTAAGGCGATAGATATTTTAAAACCGTTTGGTGTAGAGTCTGTATAGAGTGTGATCATAATAATTTACTTCTCGTTAAGGTTAATGATGTTATTTTTTGTTCATGGTTTATAGTGCTTACGCACCACGGTTCGTAAAGGCCTTCATACCGCGAGATACGAGAAAACCCATTAATTTGGTTGAAAATAAACTCGGCATGAAACGATTTTCCCAAGCCAATAATTTATTAAACATGCCTGAGACAACACTCGCTTTATCGCCTAATATCGATAAACCTAATTTGGCTACCTGTTGTGGGTGTTGAGCAGATAAAGGTAATTTTCTGAAATCAATTGGCATACTTGCTGACATAGTTGTTTTAGTTAACCCCGGTGAAAGCACTGCAACGTCAACGCCATATTTTTTCATTTCTACATGTAGCGCTTGGCCTAAGCTTAAAATATAGGCTTTTGATGCCGAGTAATTAGCAACAAACGGTACGGGCTGGTAGCCAAACAAACTTGAAATCAATAGAATTCCACCTTGGCGGCGCTGTTTCATTTTCAGGCCAAAGTGATGTGTTAATTGCATCGGTAATGTCATGTTAAGATGAATTAATCGTGTTTCCGCTAATAAGTCGTTCTCTACCAACTCACCGGTGTTTTCAGTACCTGCATTTGGAATAACTAAGCCAATATCAAGATCGTTAGTTTGTTGTTTAATTCGCTCTATCGCGTCAGGTAATGACAAATCAATAACTAGCGTGCGTATTTGCACGCCATAATGTTCAACAAGGCTTTGCTTGGTTTTATTTAACATTTTTTCATTTCTGCTGATTAACACCAGTTTAAAACCTTGCTGCGCTAGCTCTTGCGCAAACACCTTGCCAATGCCTGATGTGGCACCAGTCACTAATGCCCAGCCATCGTAATGATTTGTTAAGTCTTTCATCCTCTTTGCCCTCTATTTTTTTACTTCAAGACTTCTTTTAGTCAATGCAGGCAGTTTACAGCTAATATCTAAGTAGAAAAGACGTGATGCTGCACTGACGACGTGCAATAATGCACTTCATGGAATGGGATGATATTAAATATTACTTAGCGGTGATGCGGGAAGGTACAGTTACCCAAGCGGGAAAGTCACTTGGCGTTAATCATACAACTGTATCTAGGCGCATTTCGGCATTTGAAAAAAAGTTAAATGTACGTTTGTTTGACCGACTACACAGTGGTTATATCGCTACGGAAGCCGCAGACAATATTTTTAGTCATGCCTTGCAGATGGAAGAATCGGCACTGTCTATTGATCGTGAAGTATCAGGTAGAGAGAGTGAATTAAGAGGTTCACTGCTATTGACGATATCGACTTCTCTAGGTAATAGTCTTTTATTCCCTTATTTAGCAGAATTTCATCGACGTTATCCCCTTATTGAACTGCAAATCAATTCAACACCTAGTTTATCTAATTTAAATTCTCGTGAAGCCGATATCGCTATACGGCTAACACCTTCTCCTCCTGATAATCTTCTGGGTAAAAGAATTTGCATGATGGGCCACGGTATTTATGCTTCAAAAAGCTACCTAGATAACCTAAACGATCTCAAAGAGAGTACCGTTGATCTTGTGCTGTGGGGTAATGAACAAGAAAAGCCGGTTTGGAGTAAAGCACCTTTTGCGAATAGTAGGATTGTTGTACGAGTTGATTCTGGCAGTAATATGTTGTCAGCAGTAAAAGGTGGGCTAGGCTTGGCACGACTGCCTTGTTATTTAGCCGAAGGTGAAGAAACACTTACGCGACTGCCTATAGCATTAACGCCATCAAGTTGGGGTCTTTGGGTATTAAGCCATCCCGACCTTCGTGATACTGCTCGAGTGAGGGTTTGTCGAGAATTTTTATATGAAATATTTGAACGACAACGTAGTGTCGTAGAAGGTGTTTAGCGCTTTAATGATTGATAAAATCAAGAACGAATCTCTCTATTTATTCTCAAGAAGATCTTGAAGAAATTGTTAGCCAGCGCAACATCAGGCCCAGAAAAACCTTAGCTTATGATATTCTGGTTGATAGTTTTAATGAGTGTGGTGCAAGGATCCAGTGAAAGCAAAAACGGTTTATCGTGACACAGATAATGTTCGCTTAAGGTTGATAGCTAGCGGATTGTTATCACCTGAAGTTGTATCGCTTTAACTCCATTTCACTCATTCTATGAGAAGCAAAATCATAATAATTAGGCCATTTCGGCCCTCGTCTCAAGAGTCTTAAAAGTGGCACTTCCCGCCAGCAGGAACACCAATTATTGAACGACTCAAAATCGCACGAAGCAGTCACTGAAAACTTTTGGGTATATAAGATATTATCTGGTGAGTAATGATCTGCAAGTCCGGTGATTTTAACTGGTAGACGCAACACTTTATTCTTAAGTAAAAGAAGTAGTGTTAATAATGAAATACAAAACTCGAATCGTATACATAGAAGAACAAAAAGCCATAATTTGGGAACGTTGGCAGAAAGGAGGTTATATACGTTCAATAGCACGTCTATTTGATAAACCTGCGTCCCCGATTTCTTGCATATTATCTAAGACTGGCGGCATTCGTCCTCCAAGTCGAATACGTTCAAGTAAGGTACTGACACTTACAGAGAGAAGAAATATCTAGAGGCATAGTGGCTAATCAATCTCAGGTGAAATGCCTAGCTTTGAACTTGGGTTGTCCAAGTGAACAACAAATGAAACTTTAGTTAATGCACTTCGTTTAGTGCTAGTATTACCAATAGTAAGCAAGAATAAATGAAGTCCAATTAGCCGCAATGGATATATGTGTTTCGACCGGTAATGATATATTCACTAACGGTGCTTTCATAATCCTTTTTTTCTAAAAAGAGTTACGTCCAACTACCCTATTATTTTTTTTAAACTTACTGTTGAGTTTAGATAAAAATTCATGATTAATAACCTCCATCCTTCCTTCATTTACCATACTCTTCAGTATCATTTCAATTTCAGGAATCAGGTCAACATGCTTTTTATGTAGATAATGGTATAAAGGGAAATTTGAGATTGAAGGATCCAAGCTATGAATTTCCGTCAAGTTGAACTTTATAATAGATCTCAAGGCATCCGGAACTTGGGACACAACAAGGTCCAATCTCCCTTTATCCAACATTAGCATTAGTTGATCATCCGTATCAACCTCAACGGCATTCATTCCCCTAGTTCCTTTAGCAGCATAAAGATGTCCTCGGTGTATGCCGATAATAAAAGGTTTCATACTGTGCCAACCCTCAAATTGAAGCTTTTTGTTTTTTACATAGACTCGACTTTCCATAGCGCAGATTTGAGGCTTGACCCGAATTAGATTAGGGTAATCATTTTCCGCGCCTTCAATCCTCATGACCTCACCATCTATATCTCCTGAGTTAGACATAAGAAGTGCTCTTTTAGCAGGATAATCTATGATTTCTAATTTAACGCCAAGCTTTTGATAAGCTTCGGTCAGGACTTGAGAACAAATCTTGGCGATATACATCCCTTTCAGCGTTGAGAACACCATTTCCTTTGCTGAAAGAGTGCTTAGAGTGAACAATAGAAGAAAGAATAGTAAGCATTTTGACTTCATAAGGCCTCCAAACTTCTAATATCCACGCCTTTTACAGAACAATATATCCATGAGCGTTCAGTACGATTGAATGGCCGTGCCTCTCTGTCGCCTACAATGAAGTATTGACTGAAAAACTTCCCCGTCTGCTCAAACCAATAACGAAACCTGCCTATTACAGGAAAAATTCGTCTGATGGTTTGTTTAGTTTGGCTAACATACAAGATGTATATAGCCAACAAAGCAGGTAGGCTTATGCCGATGACAAAAACAAAAAGGGATGATAATACCGTAATAAAATTATTAACTAATTCCATGATAATACCTCTATGTAGATGACAGAGTAATTGCAGAATTAGTGCCAAGTTATTTTACGTAGTTATTACAATAACTTAGCTGTTTCTATCACCTGTAGTTTCGCATTTATGCACGAAATTTCGTGAATCTTCACGAGTTGTCGTAATCTGTTTCGTAAGTCTTCATTCGGGAAAAGAACATTGTAGGACACACAATAACGAAAATTGCTCCCCTTAAGCATACAAGCAAAAATATTGCATGGCCTTATTCACTTTACAATCATTTGTGAACTTTGGACTTCCCACGAACTAGTAGGCAAGTTTTTATATAACGACGTCAAAACATTCTAGCTGTGGGGGGCCCATATAAATATCTTTTCGGCTACCAGCATTGGCATGAGCTTTCCTGAAGGCTTCAGATTTTGTCCACGCTTCAAAGTCACTTCTAGATTCCCAGGTGGCCTGAGAGGAGAACAGAGTGTATTCATCGAGGCTCGGTCCTTTTAATAGGTGGAAGCTCTTAAAGCCTGGCACACTGTCTAGATAGGAATCACGCCCTTTCCAGATATCAATGAAGTCCTGTTCGTACCCATGTTTGATTTTGAATCTATTCATTGCAATAAACATTGTAACCTCAATTTTTCAGGTGAATTTTGCTCATATCAGTAATCTCGCTTCTTAGAGCGGTGAACGATCGTAGTTCAAGTTGATGATTTTGTTATTATATTAGTAACTCACAGCCGCTTCTCTAAGAATATCCTTCCGAAACAGTGAATAAAATATACCAACTAAAACGCCAATTCCTACCCCACTGACATGTGCAAAATAATTAGTATATGAGCCATTGCCAATATTATTCATTTCATAAATATCCCAGCCTACATACCATAAAGCAAGAAAAAGCGCTGATACTCTACAAACCTTAAAATATACAAAACAACCGCATTATAATGCTGCGTATCTTTTGAATAATGGTTCCAATAGACGAATACACATATGACACAAATAACTAAGGTAAAAAATGGCAGGCCATTCTTATCAGAATCCATTCTGTAGGGTAAAATATCATTACTGCTCCTGTTATTACTTCAAGCCATAATTATTAAACAATCAAGCCCGCACTACTGTTGCACGGTAATCATAGCGCAAAGCTAAATGGAGTACGTCATCATGTTCTTATTTGAACGGATGGTTAATGTATATTCTACAAACTCGACTACCATTTCCTATTTTTTGAAAAAATTTCAATGGACCCAGCTTTAAAAGATCAACGGTTAAAATCTCTCGTCTTCAACCTTTGATATTGCTACGAAGCTATTATTTTTTGCCCCTATAAATATTCAAGATATAACCACTCTCACGACTAATGCGACTAATAAGGGAAAGGGCTTCTCGATATGTACCTTATGGCAACACATAATCTGAATCACTAACTGTTGACCGAAAATATCAATTGATGCGACGAGAAGTTCGTCAGTTTCTCATTTTGCACAATTATTGACTCATATTGAAAGGGTAAAATATGTCTAAAATAAGCCGATAGATTTTTAGGTGTATTTAGAGATAGCCTTAACAGTTTGTTTTGTTTATAATTTTCGCTTTCCGCCCTTAGCTCAGCTGGATAGAGCGGTCCCCTCCTAAGGGACAGGTCGGTGGTTCGAATCCACCAGGGCGGACCATGCTTCTAAATACGACTACTCGCTAAAAATTACAAAACATTCTAGACCACTATATAGTGATCTAGAGCGAGACTGAT
>Ga0209825_1000566_pt1 | contig 25227 bp, 23 predicted proteins | sample EN8Hudsemesocosm_FD_184631 | JGI IMG/M metagenome (GOLD analysis project Ga0209825, IMG submission 184631) | Methane-oxidizing microbial communities from mesocosms in the Hudson Canyon - EN8B Hudson Canyon (SPAdes) (version 2) | ecosystem: Environmental > Aquatic > Marine > Cold seeps | place...
CTGGTTTTATAGCGTTTGCGCCAGACGCATTATTCCCTTTGGGTGGGTATCCGGGCAATGACGATGAAGGAAGAGCCATGCAAAGCAAAATGGATCGCTCTAAGATTGAACAAGACTTTGTTGCCGCTGCGAAATTTTTAAAAAAACATAAAGATAGCAATGGTAAATTAGGAACGGTAGGGTTTTGTTTTGGTGGTTACATCGTCAACTATTTAGCCGCTGCAGAGTCAGACCTAATCACAGCGGGGGTACCATTTTATGGTACTCCTGCAAAACCAGAACTCAGAAAAAATATTAAAGCTTCATTATTAGTGCAACTCGGCGAACTTGATGAGAGGGTAAACAAAACTTGGCCAGACTACGAAAAAGATTTAAAAAGCCTGGGCGTTCCTTATCAGGTGCACATGTATGAAAATGCAAAACATGGTTTTCATAATGACTCAACAGCCCGATATGATAAAGAAAATGCTGAACTAGCATGGCAACGTACGTTGAATTTTTTCACCGAAAAACTCATTTAAATGAAAAAACAGTGCCTCCCTGAATGTCAGGGTTAGCACTTACAATACGAATATTCAGAGGACAAAAAACCTTTAGAAAGATACCTTTGCATGAAAGCCACTCGTCGTCATTCCGGTTATTTTTGGGCCGGAATGATAACTTATTAGGTAAGTAGCGATCATGCAGAGGCCTCAGAAAACTAGCATAGTTCTCTTCCCGCTCTATTTTACGATTACACTTTCCAAAGCTTGGCTAACGTCAGCGATAATATCTTCAATATTTTCGATGCCAACAGATATTCGAACCAAGTCTCGGCTTACACCAGCGTCAGCAAGTTCTTTATCATTAAGCTGCCGGTGAGTTGTTGAAGCAGGATGACAAGCTAAAGACTTTGCATCGCCTATGTTCACTAAACGTAAAATCATTTTCAGCGCATCAATAAATTGAGTACCTGCTTCCAGACCGCCTTCAATACCAAAGCTTATTATGCCAGATGCTTTTCCCTTAGTGATTTTCTGACACGTCGCATTGAATTTGCTATCAGGTAAGGTTGCATAGTTCACCCAATTAATTTTGTTATTATTTTGCAAATATGCCGCTAATTTTTCAGCATTACTACAATGTCGCTCCATTCTAAGGCCTAGCGTTTCAAGGCCTTGCAGAATTAGAAATGCGCTATGAGGCGCTAATGCTGCTCCGGTGTTTCTTAAAGGCACAACACGGCAGCGCCCGATATATGCCGCCGCGCCAAAGCCTTCAGTATAAACAACACCATGGTAAGCTGGATCAGGTTCATTGAGCATTGGAAATCGATTTTTATTCGCAACCCAATCAAATTTACCAGAATCAACAATCGCGCCACCGATCGTTGTACCATGACCGCCGATATATTTGGTCAAAGAATGAATAACAATATGCGCCCCCATTTCAAAAGGACGACATAAAAAAGGCGTTGCAACGGTATTATCAACAATAAGCGGTATACCATGTTTGTTGGCAATCACTCCTAATGCTTCAATATCGACAATATTACCTGCGGGATTTCCTATAGACTCACAAAAAATAGCACGCGTTTTATCATCAATAGCTTGCTCAAACCCATCAAGATCATCCCCTTGAACCATCTTTACATTAATGCCTTGTCTTGGAAAAGTATGTGCAAACAAATTATAAGTACCACCATAAAGTTGGCTGGTACTTATAATGTTAGAACCAACATCACATATGCATTGAATCGCATAAGTAATGGCAGCCATGCCCGAAGCTACCGCTAACGCACCAACCCCCCCTTCCATTGCAGCAATACGCTGTTCCAGCACATCATTGGTCGGGTTCATAATACGGGTGTAAATATTACCAGGTACTTTTAAATCGAATAAGTCAGCACCATGTTGGGTATCATCAAACGTAAAAGAAGTCGTCTGATAGATAGGTACCGCAGCTGCTTTTGTCGTTTCTTCAGAGGTATAACCATGGTGTAGCGCAAGAGATTCTAATTTCATCAATAAGCCTATTTTATTTTTTATTAAATCTTTGCTCTTGATCGAGCGTACTTTTTCGAAAGTTCATCATATGAAATTAACACGAATAAATGAAACATTCCTAGCCTGATAAGGTAATTAATTGAGGCTCACTTGAAACGTTCATGCCATTTACCACCGTGATATTTTTCACATGCTTCTTCTGAGTCAAAACGTACCTGTTGTTTTATATTTTTCACATTAATATTTACAACACTTAACTTCTCTTTGATCAGCCGACGCATTAACTCATCTTTATGTTCACTTAGCGCTTTAGACAACTCAGCATCTGTTTCGAATACACATAAAAACGACATAGACTCTGGTAAAGCTTTATAGTTGGCGACCAAATGCGTCAACCATTTAAAGCCAACAATACTCTTTAAGGCTATGTCACATACTTCAGTAAGGGCTTCCCTGATCGTGTTTTCAATTTTTTTATCTGTTTTTTTCATTTTACGTCGGTTCTATGAAACTAAATATGCCTATAAACTAGCCTTTCCGTACCGCATATTAAAAGGTTGATATTTCATCCTGAAGATCATTTTTTAGCTCTGATGGCTCCATTACCCATAGTTCATCCTCTAAACCAGGAAAAACTCCAATATCGACGCTATCTTTCTTCAAGCCAGGCACCCACTTCTTAAAAAACTCTGGCAAAGAAATACTTTTCGGAGAAAGGTCTTGAGTGTCTTTACTGTACTCAGTCGCGAAGTCTAACTCAGGCCAAACAGGCAGATATTCAAAACTATCATCTTCTGCGAATATTTTTAAAAACTGACTTTCCTTATTAACAAGAATCCAAATTTCTTTATCTTCACCGACCTTGCTCAAAAAATAGTCGTATCTTTCTTCACAACCTAAATTAAGTATTTCTGTTAACTGATCATCACTCATTTTTTATCTTCACTTTAAGTAAGTTATATATGACGTTAATGCCCTACTAAGGCTTAACTTTATTACCCCATAATACCGAGACTTGTTAGAAACATATATATCGAACAACCTTCTTACATAGATTGATACTTGAAAAGGTAACAAACATGTTTCTTATGGCATAATAAATTAATCACACTGAATAACAATAATAGATACAAGTCATGGATAACTTTCTTAAATCATTAACGACGTACAAACAGTGTGGACAAGAATTTACTGACTGGCACAAAGGTATTTCACATTATGGTTTCTGGGCCGTAGAGATACATGACCCGAACTGGCTTTCGGTAATTAAAAGTGCACAATCTTACCTACAACAATATAGTTACCCGAATTATTTACGTGCGCCACATATTACTATTTCAGCATGCGGATTAATTGATGAGCACCACTTTTCAACTGTTCAATTAAATCAACAAGTCGAGGCGCTACAGAAACTTAGCATTTCACCTTTTAAACTCACGCTTGGACCGTTAGATAGTTTTACTTCTGCCATGTATCTAGGTATCGAAGACCACAACGACTCACTGTATAAAATCAGAGAACACTTAAATGCCATCACTGCGGATCACCCGACAGAAATATTCTACCCGCACATCACGCTAGGCTTATATCGAGAAAACTTTAAAACCTCGGAGGTTGCTAAAACGATACAAAATTTTCGATTGAAAGCACCACAAAACCTTACTGCCATCGATGTGAAAGAACTTGTATTCTGTCGCTATGAAACAAAAGTCCTGCAAGGTCCGTTTAAAATTGAGCGTCGCATCAAACTAATTTAGTGTCCGACAACTCCGCTGACTCAAGACTCTCTTTCATCATCACTAAACAAAAATGCGGGCATCGAAATTCCCATAAAAATTCCAGTTAGCCTTAAAGTAAGTATTGTTAACATACCCATGATCATCGAAATTTCAGCATCAACACTAAAGTATTGAAGCACAATAAATAAAAGCCCACCTGCGATGGCTGCAGTGGCATAGATTTCTTTATGAAAGATAAGTGGTATCTCATTACAGACAATATCTCTCATAATTCCTCCCGCAACGCCTGTCATCAACCCCATTAGCAACATAATTTCAGGGCTATAGCCAAGCGCCTGTGCTTTTTGCATACCACTTATGGTAAAAAAAGCTAAACCAATGGCATCGCACACCTCTAACATACGCATTGGCATTCGGTGTAGCCGCACCACGATAAACGTTGCAAACGCCGCAGAGATACCGACAAAAAGAAAAATAGAATGTTCAATCCAAACAATTGGATGCGCATTAAGAATGAGATCTCTCAGGGTTCCTCCCCCCAAGCAAGTAATCAGCGCAACCACCATGACACCAAAAATATCGAGCTTTTTATGCCCAGCAGTCAAGGCACCAGAAATGGCAAAAACAGCAATACCAAAGAAATCAAGAAAGGCTAAAATTGATGAAGACATAGCGTATTAACACTCTAAATACAAAAAACACAAGACCATCAGCTTTGCCAATAATCCATTTCTTTAAATTGGGCGTCACCTGGTAATAATTTATTCATAACTCAACAATAAACGAGGAATACTACGAAAAAACAAGGGGTATGGGAACAATGAATCAATGCTGCACTTCATTATTAAACCCAATATTAGGATCCACTTCATTCATCTACAAGCTAGGACGCTGTATTTATATCGTTAAGTAAATGTCATTAATATTAGGTACTATCGAATATAAGAGCAAGCAAGCAAAATCAATTCTTCTAAGAACAATTTACAGTCTAGTCTCAATTAAAATACGTAACCTGTTAGTAAGCTCAGGGTCGCTTTCGACTTCACCATGACTAGGTATCAATATAGAAGGTTTATCTAGTTGTAATTGATTTAATACCCACGTTTTAAATTTGGTTTTTCGATCTAGCAATAGCCACTTAATTACTTGGCTAATTTTTAAACCTGGTGCAGCGCCTAACAAAGATTGTAGGGTGCGCGCGATTGGTTGCTTAGACACCCGTTCGTAGTTTAAAAAACTGTCACAGGTAATCCACAAATTATTATCTTCGTTTCCCTGCTTTGAAAGCCAAATATCACCACCACGATGACCAGGTGGAATGAGCACCTCATAACCTTCTGGAAATTCAGGCTGTTCATTCTCTAACACTAATATGCGTTTAAAACCTTTTCTCTCTAATCGTTTTTTCGCCTTTTTACTCGCATAGAGTTTAGCCTCAGGAAACCGTTCAAGCCAAGCATTCACCCCCATATAATGAAAAGCATTGGGAAAAACAATACTGAGTTTAGTATCCTCATTATTCAATTCTTCTGGCAAGTTATTCAACATTTTTTCGCTAGGGCTAAGCACCACCCAGTGATTTACTGAGGCTCTAATTGCTACCGAATTAGAAATAAAATTGGGTACTAAATACTGTCCATAATAAACTTCAGGGTGTGCGTTCAATTGAAACCAGATATGTTTTTTCATCTATGCTCTATCCAATATACTTTACACGTAATGCTAAGCTAGCATTAATCGAGAGAATTTTAATTGTACTTATTACTTGAAAGTACGCGTTAATCACTTCTTATCTAAAGTATTACACGGTCGATAGGCCATCGAACTTATCATTTGTTAATGAGCTATAAAAAATGTAGAGCAATAATAGAAGAATACGGTGGCTGATATGTTCGCCATTCATACAAAAATATTTAGAGCACCCTCTACATGTACCCATACCGCGCCCCAATACACGACATGAACTTCTTATTAACTAACATGTCACAAGCACTGGATCTAGATGAGTTGAAAATGGTATTGGAACAAGCCTCGAAATTTGCAGAGCAAGAACTAGCCCCCGCTAATGGACCGGGAGATGTAGAAGGCTGTAAGTTCAAAGAAGGTTCCGTTTCACTTCCGAACGCTACCCGTACTGCATTTGAAAGTTATGTTAACGCAGGATGGATGGGTATATGCATGCCAGAAACTTGGGGCGGTCAAGACCTTCCTGAAACGATAGGCAGCAAAGTAGGTGAAATGATCACCAGTTCAAATCATGCCATCAGTATGGTTTCGGCGCTAACTATGTCGGCTTGTAAAGCCCTGATCGCCTTTGGTAACGAAGATTTAAAACAAAGTTATCTTCCTAAAATGATCTCTGGAGAATGGACTGGCACGATGTGTATGACAGAGGCACATTGCGGTTCAGATTTGGGGCTCATCAAAACTTCAGCGAAAACAGTGGATGACACGCGTTATGAACTGACGGGTACCAAGATATTTATTTCAGCGGGTGAGCACGATAGCAGTGCGAATATCATTCATTTAGTGCTGGCTAGAATTAAAGATGCGCCAGACGGAATAAAAGGACTTAGCTTATTTGTCGTACCTAAAATACTCCCTGATACAAACGAACGTAATAGCCTTAGTTGTATTGGCATAGAAGAAAAAATGGGGATTCACGCAAACCCGACGTGCACCATGAGTTTTGAAAATGCCGTGGGGTTCTTGGTTGGTCATGCGAACCAAGGTATTAAAGCAATGTTTACCATGATGAATGAAATGCGCTTAGGTACCGCATTGCAAGGTGTTGGCCTGAGTGAGCAAGCTTTTCAAAAGAGCTACCGTTACGCCATTGAAAGAGTACAAGGTAAAGCTCTCGATAAATCGAAACAAACTAATAACGCCGCTGATTCACTCATTCATCATGCTGATGTTCGTAGAATGATCATGACACAAAAAGCTTTTGCAGAAGGTGGTCGCGCTTTTTGCCACTACTGCGCTGAGTTGTTAGATAATACTAAGCATGAAAGTGAAGACTCTGCCGCAGCAGAAAAGCAATTGGGCCTATTAACCCCTATCGCAAAAGCCTTTTTAACCGAAACCGGTTTAGAGTCGGCCAGCCACGCCATTCAGGTTTATGGCGGTCATGGCTTTATTCGTGAGTCAGGTGTTGAACAAATTTATCGTGATGGCCGAATCGCCACGCTTTATGAGGGTACTACCGGTATTCAATCTTTAGATTTACTGGGTCGTAAAGTGCTCGGTGATCAAGCACAAACACTGCTTAGTTTTACCAAAGAGATTTACAAACTATGTAAAAGTATTGAAGAGAATGAAAGTGCTAGCCAAGCGAACAAAGCGCTAGCAAATAAGTTACTACCTTACGCTAAAGAATGGCCGCAGTTAGCACAGCAAATAGGCATGAAAGCATTACAAGACCACGAAGAAGTCGGCGCTGCCGCCTATGATTTTTTAATGTATTCCGGTTACGTCACGCTTGCTTATTTTTGGCTCAAAATGGCAAGTATTACCAATACATTAGAGCAAAATAGTAAGCTAACCAATAACGATAGTACAAATACTAAGCTCTTAAGCGCAAAACAAAAAACGGCACAGTTCTATTTTGAAAAACTCTTGCCCCGCGCCCAAGCTCATAAAAACGTGATGCTCACTGGCAAAGCCTCACTATCAAACCTTCAAGATGATGAATGGATAAGTTAAAAAAATACCCTAAGATGTACCGAAGCACCCTGACCTTCGACCTTTGGTTTGCACTTGTCAGGTCATGAGAAAAAAGAGCTTAATCTCTGGGATGACTTCGGAAAATCGACACTTAACGAACCATGACTAAATAGTTCTTTAAACGGCTGCGCCTGACCACCCAAGCTTGCAAGTGCATTTTCTATCGTTAATCTACTCATACTATCCCTAGCGGCTGAACACTTGATTAATTGTGCATATATTCTCGAAACCGAACATACTTATCACGGGTACGACTTTAACTGCTTTAATGTGCTAATTTTAAAGTCGCTACACCGGCTATAATTAAAATTATACCTAGGTATCTCGCCAAACTCGTCGGATCGCCATAAAAGACAATCCCCACTAGAAACGTCCCAGCGGCACCAATTCCTGTCCAGACAGCATAGGACGTTCCAAGTGGTATTTGTTTTTGTGCTAACCAAAGTAGAAACCCACTCACCCCCATAAATACGAGCGCAATACTAATGCCCAAAATTCTTGTTTTATCATCCTGAGCTATTTTGAGCCCAACAGGCCAACCTATTTCAAATAGGCCAGCGAGTACAAGATATATCCAAGACATATGCTTTTCTCCACGTTATAAATAGTAACTTATTTATACGCCATATCCTTTTGCCTCGACAAGAGGTAATTTACTACGAACAAACACACCATTACCCCGGCCAATTTCATTTCCTTTGGAATCATATACAACTGACTCTGCAATAAACTGCGTCTTATTTTTGTTTACCACCTTACCAATTGCTTTAAGCTTACCTTCTGATACAGGCCTAGTTATATAGGTCGTAAATGAAGTGGTCAGCACAAATACATCATGTTCATAAGAGTTAGAAGCAAAGAAAGCGGCATCATCCAGCATTTTGAAATATACCGATCCATGCACACCACCCGCTGAGTGATGATATTTCTCTGATAATGTTATTTCTATTTCAGCGGCACCTTCAGATACCGTCATTACGGGCTTATAAATCTCATTGATAGGCGCCGCTGCGTACATGTTTTCTAATGCTTTAAAATGATTAACTTCATTCATATATATAGTCCCGTGTTTACATAAAATCAGTTGCATGTCCTGACTTCTGACCTAATAATCGGACGAAAAATCTAATTACCTAGAAACGGTTGTTGCACTGACATACTTTAAAACAGCCGCTAAAAGCAAACAGATGATGCCGATCACATCAACCATCGCTATTTTAGATAGTGCATCGTTATAGCCGCCAACAGCCCAAATGAAATACAAGAAACCTACCATAGAGATTGCGGCCATCACCATCGCAGCTTCCTGATACGAAGGTTTAAACAATGAAAAAAATATAAACCCGCCAATAATCCCAAAAAGTAAGGCTCGGTGCCGCATTAAGATAACGATGTCGTTTCCTATTAAATCGACAGAATAAGCTGTACTCAGCTTTTCTGCTGAGAGCACTCCAATGATAGGTAAAAAGTTTATCAAACCTACAATAAATAAGAGTATCAAGATAACGATATTCATATTCCGCTCCTAGTTAATGGTTATTACTCGATAAAACGGCTATACGGCGCTCACGAACAAGCATAAATAAGGGCATCGTAAACGCCAGCGCAACACTAAACGTAACTAAAAATAACACCAGCGACCGCACATATAAGATAAAAAACTTCCGTAGACTTAGATCCTTGTTCCATATTAGATTTTCCTTTTAACACCGTTATTTTCTTAGATGGTTATTATTCAAAAATTGGCTTAAAGAAGCTTCGTTCATAGCTGAGAATACAACGTGTGTCTTCTGCATACTTAAAAGCTTTTAAGCACTCAACATCTTTTAATGAATCTTTACGGTATTTTTCATAGTCAGCAAGACTTCTAAAAGTAAATAATGCTAATGCAATATTATTAGCGCCTTCTGATGGCAGAAAATATCCATTATGAACGCCGCCAAATTTATTAACTAAGGGGATCCATAATTTTGCATATTTCTCGAAGTCTTCAATTTTATAAGGGTCAATAACGTATCTTAAGTAACAAGTAACCATTTATGTTTCCATATCAATGAAAGTGTATCTTCAACGTGCCAGAGGCATAAGTATGAAAAATGATGTGTGTGGTCCGAACTCAAAGAGGTTCAGCTTTTTATTTTAACGTTGCACTATTTAACTTTGTTCAGGCAACAGGTTTACCCTACCACATAAACAAGACTTAAAAGGTATAAGAGAATCTTTTAGGAAAAATATATTCAGAGGATTAAGAACACGCGCTACGCTAATTCAGATGTCGTTTTATGCTGGGCGTCACCAATACCCAATTTAAGAACACTACGTTGCAGGTTATTTCGACGATATTCCGCAGGCGTTACCTTTGTCCACCGTCTAAACGCCCGATTAAAAGCACTTGTGTTAGCAAAACCTAAGCTTTCACTAATAGTCTGTAGCTGATCAGAAGAGCGGACTACCATTTTGATGGCCATATTTCGCCTGACTTCATCACAAATCGTTGTGTAGTTAAGATCTTCTTGGTGCAGATGTTTTTTTAATGTACTTAAACTCATATTGAAATGTCTGGCAACAATTTCAGCATTAGGCACACCTTTAGTACTTATATAATTTTCAATAAATTTACATACTCGCTGCCCTAATGAAACATTACTATTCATTTCATCTTGAAGACGTTTTATTTTCTTTAGCAGCATCGATAACATTTTAGGGCTAGCTGAACGCACTTCTTGTGACAATATCGCTTTAGAAGCAACGATTTCATTTTTATTCTGGTTAAATAATACAGGACAATTAAATACTTCGTGATAACGACTAATATCAGTTAGAGGGCTATGTTTGAAACGTACTTCAGTCATCCCTATTTCAACACTTTTCTGCGGCCCCGTTAAGAACTTTGCCATCTGACAGGCTGATGTAAATTGAAGTTCGACAAGAATTTTTCCTACATCTTCGGTGATGCTATTTTTAAGCTCAATGTGAATATTGCCATTCGATTCAGAGAGTGTCACCAAAAATGCCTGATTTAGAAGAGTTACATAACGTTCAACTAAACTTGTCGCTTGAGCTAAGGTCGAACAATTCATCGCAGCATAGCCAAATATCCCATAATCAGAGGGGTGGATATGCTCACCAATATCTAAGCCCAACGATTTAATCTTTGTCGTTTTTACAATCGATGATACAAAGTTTTCTATTAATTCTAGCGGTACGCATTCACTATTTTGATTAGCGTTTGTCGGTACAGAAATTTTGTGAAGTTGAAGGTCTGGCCTTTTAGTTTGCAACTGCTTCAAATAATTTGAAAACAAACTGACATAGATTTTCGATACAGTTAGCGTATTCATTTTTGACACCAGTCATATTACTGTCGCTCACTGCATTCCTATCTTGGCGCCTATGGCTTATCCCAAGAAACAGTATAGCTAGCGGTTATTATTTTTTTGTCGCTTCCTAGCAATTAAGCCAATCATGTCATTTAGTTAATTCTAAGTTCAATGTCAAAGCGGGTCGAAAAAGGTCGAAACTACCACAAACACTTACTTAGAGTGGATTCCATTTTTTCCGATAGCTTGCGGGGGTTAAGTTTGTCCAGCGCTTAAATGCGCGGTTAAACGCACTTGAATTAGAAAAACCTAAGTACAAAGAAACTTCCAAGATAGATTTATTAGGGTCAGAGAATAGTTTTAAAGCGATGTTTTTTCGAACATTATCAGCAATATGAGAGTAATTAGTTTTTTCTATTTTCAGCTGATTTTTTAATGAACTTACACTCATATTAAAGTCTTTGGCTGCTTCAGTTAACGTCGGTGTCTTACATTCAACATTTTCCAATATATATTGATATATTTTCTGCTTTAGACTCAGCTTTTCATCTATCTCTTTTTTATGCTGAACAAGCTTACCATCCATCAGCTTAAATAATTTTGGGTTAGCTGCTCGGATCGGAATATCGAACACTTTTTGTGAAAAAACTATTTCATTTATAGTTTGGTTAAACTTAACTTCACAACCAAATACATTTTGATAACTGTCTATATTCGTCAAAGGCTCATGCTGAAAACTAACATAATAAGGGTTCACTTTTTTCGCTTTGTCTACCCCTACAAAAAAACGTGATAAGTAAAGTGCTGTCGCAAAATCAAATTCGAGAATAACTTTTAGCCACTTAGATTCAACCAAGTTATTAATTGTAAAATGATGAAACATCCCCTGTTTGTAAAATCCAGTCTTAAAGCCCATATTAGATGCGTGTTTATACTTCGCTGCATACTCAAACACTTGAAATAGAGAGCAACAGTTCATCAATGTATAGCCAACTGTTCCGTAATCAGAAGGGTGAGCCATCTTTCCAATATCTAAACCAAACGACATATCTCCAGTCTCGCTAAATATATCTTTTATCAGAACCTCTAACTCAACTTGGTTAATTCTAGAAGTGTAAGGTGCCATCTCATTAACATCTATCAAAGCACTGCCCGAAAGAGCATTCAAGCCCTGACTTCTTTTAACTTTTACCAGGTAGTTAGAAAGTAATACGCCATACATAGGCGAAAGGGTTAACTCATTCATCTTTTTATTTTACTTGCTAAATTCAGAGTGATTCTAAAATGATTATGCCCTTAATAACTAACCCCTAGAGACATTTTTATAATCTTCACAGCCATATTCCCAGCTCTACACTTTCATTCATCGAACACTTTGATAACGTTATGCCGACCAAAAATGTAAACCAATAGTGCGAACTAAATTTTCAATCAAAATTTGCAGGCGAGCGTAATTTTGTTGAATGAGGTATTTAGCTTGGCAGAGCGGTAATTGGTAAGAAAACGTGCGGTTTCAGTGTAAGACCTAACGAATTAATGGTGTTAAAAAATAATAATTATTAAAGGCTAAAATTATGTTTCAAACTAATTATAAAAAAGTACGATTTGATCAAACCCTCACTAAGTCCCTAAAGTCGACGCTAAGCACATTAGTATTAGCATCCGCTGCAAGCTCCGCATTCGCGGCTACCACACTGGAAAATGGTGTTTCAATTGCAAATATTTCAGGCGCTTCAGGTAGTGAAACGCTTTACACTCTTGATGTACCAACAGGCGCAAGTAATCTGAGCTTTAATATTTCAGGCGGTTCAGGTGATGCTGACCTTTATGTTAAATTCGGCAGCCAAGCTTCTAGCTCTAACTGGGATTGCCGCCCTTATCGTTCAGGTAACAATGAAACCTGTGATATCTCTAATGTTCAGTCAGGCAGCTACAGTGTAATGCTCGACGCTTACTCAGCATACAGCGGTGTAACATTACTCGGTAACTTTAATGATCCAAGTAACCCACCACCACCGCCACCACCTGTTTCGGGTGTTCAAAATACTGCGGCTGCGGGTGATAGCATAACTATGGCCTTTGCAGCAGATTGCACCGCGAATGCGAATTGGTGGAACTTATTCTGCTTGCTAGGTGGTGATCAACCAGAACACTCATGGTTCGATGGCTGGTCTTCAAATGTAAACAGTGTACATGACCGCTATAAAGCGCTCGATAGCTCTATTGGCGCAAGTAAAGGTGCGGCCATGTCGGGCGCAGAAATGCGTGGATCAGGTGATTCAGGCTCTCAGCCTAACTTTGCAGCTCAAGCAGCAGACATCGTTACACAAACGCCATTGCCTGATCATGTTGAAGTATTGTTAGGTGGTAACGATATTTGTAATCGCGATTGTACCGATCCTGCCAACTGTAACAACCCATTGTTTACAGAAGCTCAATGGCGTGAGTCAGTACAGGCTGGTTTAGACACTTTGATGACAGGCTTAGCGCCAGGCTCAACCGTTCAACTTAATGGTATGCCAAGAGTACAAGACCTACGCCAAGCTGGTGTAGATAAGCAAGCGACTTCATCGTCGATCGATTGTGATTCTCTTTGGTCAAGCTATGATGTTTGCCGCATTGTTACAAATGGTGGTTCACAGTTTGGAGAAAGCTCTGCATTTCGCCTAGCAGCGATTGCTCAAACACAGCAAAGCTATAATGCAGTTCTTGCTGAAGAAGCTACGGCTTATAACAGCAATGCCAATGGCAAGAACCCGAATGGGATCGAAGTTGTTTCAGAATATGTTGACGAAAACACACCTTCTGGTGGTACATTCAGCTTTGGCGCTGAGAACATAGATGGTGGCGATTGCTTCCACCCGAATGTTAACACGCAAAGTCAAATTGCTAACTTTTCATGGGGCGCGAATAACGATATGCCTTAAGGTTTAAATTCTTTAGACCTTTACCTCCGGCAACTCATGCCGGAGGTAAATATAAAGATACCATTTAATACTGACCATAAAAATATACGATATAGAGATAATAAAAATAATGCGCATTTCAAAAATAATAAATCTAATAGCAACCGTTCTACTCATTTCAGCATGTAATGCAGAGAACAACTTTTTTGAAAAGGCATCTTATGAAAGCGCTTCTCATGTAAGCAGCTTGAGTGGATCAGATAATTCACCCTCACAAGCTAAGAGCGCTTATACCAACCAATTGAGCACGAATCAAGATCGCGCCCATCAAAAAATCGCATCAACTAAAAACAATGTAAACACAACGACACAAGTCAACGACATAAATATAGTCGCCTCAATAGGCGCTAAAGTGATATCACAAAAGGATCTCGACGCACGTATTCAACTCAGTTTATTTGATCTGGAGTGGCAAAAATACCAATTACGTAAAGAAGCCTTACATTCACTTATCTTTCAAGAAACCCAAGCAAATAAAATAGCAGACCAAAAAGCAATCATCACACTCATCCCCCCTACGCCGCCAAGAGTTGGATTACCAAAAGATCTTCGGCCAATTATGGGAACACCAAATGCGGTAGTCACCATTGATATTTTCTGTAGCTATCAATCTTCGCATTGCGCTCGTTTATACCCAACCTTAAGTGAGCTAAATGAAAAGTATTCAGGAATGATAGGTTTTCGGTTTTTCGATTACCCTCAACGCTTCCACCGTTATGGCATTTCTGCGGCAAACGCCTTTCGTTGTGTCGCGGACTACACGCAAGAAAAAGATAAACTTTGGGCCTTTCAAAGCGCGCTTTACGCCGACATAAATCAACTTAACCATCAGCGATACATGATTTTAGCCGAACAACTCGAACTTAGTTCATCAGAATTCGAAAGATGTTTAGTTGAAAACCATCATCAGGAAGACATTTCAAAAGACCTTGCCTTCGGTAAACAGATTGGGCTCGGTAATGTACCCGTCTTATTTATCAACGGTCTGTACGTAAAAGGCGCCAAGCCCCTAGATATGTATAGTTTTTATATCGAGCAAGAACTTAGCCTAATGGATCACTCTAAACAAATACTGCCTAGTCAATTACCCATCACATTACTTGCCACAACGGTTAGCAATATAGCGGAGCAATCTAGCGCTGAAATTATTAATCAAAAAAATGAAAGCGTGGTACGTGTAAAAATTGGTGAACTGATTTTTCCTCAAACTCGACTAATTGATATTCAAACGAACCAAATTCTAATAAACAATCAAGGCATTACGGAATTCATCAAAATTAAAACCAGTCAAGGGCATCAATTAACAGATACGAACAATGGCAACACACTAACAAACCAAAATCAGCAGGAAGCGTTAGTCAGTGGTAATGGAGATGAAGACGAAATATTAATTGATAGCCCACAACGCCGAACGCTTCCGGTCACCGGTGAAATGACACTTTCTCGAGAATGGGTAGATCAGCAACTATTAGATCAAACCGCTTTAGAGAAACACTTTTATAATGCTGAACATATTGTTGAAGGGAATCATTTAATTAAATTAAACAATGTCGATGACCAACGTTTCTACACCACCTTAGGTTTAAAAACAGGTGATGTTATTATGCGCATTAATGACGAATGGGTACACGAATCACAAAACCCTTTATGGGCTACGCTCCAAAAAAATGAATCGGTCACGCTTACTGTGATGCGCAAAGGCCTTCCTTATCGCTACGACTATCAAATTAAGTAACCTTTAATAAATTTAAAAGGATAAACTTACTAAACCGCTATTTAGCGTATTTTATTCCCGCACACCTTTTGCACCACCGAGCAAGGTATAATCGCCTAAAGTTTATATATATTTGATTTTACTATTACTAGGTCAAATATATAAGTGAGGCAAATATGACAAGACCTATCGCAAAATTCATTATATTTTTAATGCTTTTTCCAGTAACAACTTTATCAAATACAATACTAACCAATAACTCAGATGGTACTCGTTACCAAGTAAACGTTGTTGCAGATGGATTGAATATCCCTTGGGCCATGGTTTTTTTGAACCAAACACAGCTATTAATAACAGAACGCCAAGGTAGCCTAAAATTATTGGATCGTTTCAGTGGACAGCTTCAAACAATAAGCGGTATCCCCCCTGTTTATAACAAGGGTCAAGGCGGTCTTTTAGACCTTGCCTTACCGCCTCTTTATAAAGCGGGAGGTTGGATTTATTTTACTTATAGTAAACCTGTTAATCATTCTGGAGCGACCACTCTAGCACGCGCTAAATTACAAGATGGCTCACTCACCAACTGGTCTGACTTGCTCGTTACAAAATCTATCACCGACTCAAATCGACATTTTGGGAGCCGCATTGCTTTTGACGATGGAGGGCATGTATTTTTTACTGTGGGTGATCGTGGAGAGCGCCCCAACGGACAAGATTTATCAAGCCATGCTGGCAGTGTATTAAAGCTCAATCTTGATGGCAGTACACCCGATGACAACCCCTTTGTTAAACAAAAAAATGCACTACCCGAAATATGGAGCTATGGCCATCGAAACCCTCAAGGGTTAAGTTACGACCTTAAACACAAGCGCCTGTGGTTAATTGAGCATGGGCCAAGAGGTGGTGACGAGCTCAATCTGATTCGAAGAGGTAAAAACTATGGCTGGCCTATCGTTTCTTATGGCAAAGAGTATTGGGGCCCTATAAATGTAGGTGAAGCAACAGAAAAGGCCGGAATGGAATCACCCACCAAGTATTACGTGCCTTCTATTGCACCGGGTAGTTTATTATTTTACACCGGAGCGGCCTTTCCTAACTGGAAAGGTAACTTATTCGCAGGCGCACTTAAGCTACAACACTTAAATCGAATAGAATTAAACAATGCGAACGCTGCTGTTGGTGAAGAGCGTTTATTAAAAAGTTTGAATGAACGTATTCGTTCACTCGCACAAAGCCCAGAAGGTTGGATTTATTTTTCGACCGATAGCGGAAAAATAATGAGTTTAACTCCTCTCTCACAACCTTAAGACTTGTTTCTCTTTAAGCATTGTAAGCACTTATACATGATCGAAGCGATGAGTCAGTTATATGCTAGTTCTTTTTTTCAAGCTTGGCCTTTAAATTACTTAGAGCGAGTAAAGACGTTTTTCGCATCCTAGATTTTAACAAAGGAAAAATTAACCGGTTAATACCCGACGCTCCGTAAGATAACGTTCGAGTAAATGTTACCCCAGCCTTCGATGGTTTAAACTCATAATTGATCTTAAGCCAACCACCCTTCATTTCTCCTTCTACGCACCAATGCGTACTTGGCTTAGCGACAACCACGTTATAATGCGTTTTTCGTCGCATATTAATTGGAAGAGGAGAAAATGGTTGCAACTCCACCACTTCATCAAACGTATCACCTACATTAAGTAAACTATTATTTGCCTTTGCAGACTTAGAGTTTGGGTGCCACTCATGCCACAGCCATGGCTGAGTGACATAAGCGTATATTTCTTCTGGTGCACATAGGATTTCGATGGTGTTACTGAATGATTCTTTCATAGTTTATCCATTCATAAGTTGTTGTTATTTTTTAACCGATCATACAAATAAATAATAAGCCTAACATACATCAAAATCTTAATAGACTCAAAACTTTACATCGTAAATATATAATGCTTTTATAGTACTAGATATTAACGAAAATGGAATTTACGATGACGCGCACCAGCTCTGAAACTAGCAAAAAAACATCTGCCCCCAAACCTAGCACCTTAAGAATTGGAAAGCGCTACCGTGCCACACGTGTAGCAGAACGTTATGATGCGATTGTAATCGGATCAGGTATTGGCGGCATGACGACCGCAGCATTAATGTCAAAAGCTGGAAAAAAGGTGCTTGTGTTAGAGCAGCATTATACGGCGGGGGGTTATACGCATAGCTATTCAAGAAACGGTTATGAATGGGATGTAGGTGTTCATTACATCGGTGAAGTCGGTGACCCTTCATCATCTATGCGTCGTGTATTCGATTTCATTACTGATGGCCAATTAAAATGGGCAAAAATGGATGATAACTATGATCGCTTATACTTTGGTGATGAAGTTTATAATCTCACCGCTGGGCGTAAAGCGTTTCAAGCCGAATTGATAAAAGATTTCCCAGAAGAAAAAAAAGCGATTAAAAAGTATCTCACCGTCTTAGATAGTGTGAGTCGCTTCATTCCGCTTAAAATTATGGATAAGTTACTACCCAGCCAACTTGGCAGCACCTATAATTTTTTCAAGAAGTACGGCCTACCCGACTATTTCAATCAAGCGACTTATGATGTATTAAGCAGCTTAACGCAGAATCAAAAATTGATCGCCGTACTCACAGGGCAGTACGGTGATTGTGGTTTACCGCCGAAACAATCTAGCTTTTTAATCCATGCGCTGATCGCACGTCATTATCTTAGTGGCGCGTACTACCCTGAAGGCGGCGCTTGGAAAATTGCAGACACCATCATTCCTGTTATTCAACAATCAGGGGGCGACTTATTAACCTATGCATCCGTTCAGCAAATTGTTTTAAAAAACGGCAAGGTAACCGGCGTAGAAATGGCCGATGGACACATTATTAAGGCACCAAAAGTGATCAGTAGTGCCGGTGTCATGAACACTTTCGAGCACCTGCTACCAAAGTATATCGTTGCAAAACATGGTTACGACCAACATTTAAAAACAGTATCTCCCTCTATCGCTCATTTAGGTATGTATATCGGTTTAAAAGAAAGCCCTACAGACCTTAAGTTACCAAAAACAAACTTCTGGATATTCCCTCATTACGATGCAGAAAAAGCATTCGATGAATTTAAAGCAGATAAGCAGCAAGAATTTCCTGCGGCTTATATCTCATTTCCTGCCGCAAAAGATCCAGAGTGGCAGCGCAAACACCCAGACAGATCAACCATTGAGATGGTTGTACCCTGCCCTTATGAATGGTTCTCAGAATGGAAAGATGCCCCTTGGGGTAAAAGAGGTGAAGAATACGAAGCACTTAAAGATTACTTCACCCAACGTATGTTAGAAGCGTTATATAACAAAATGCCCCACCTAAAGGGGAAAATTGACTACTACGAAACCAGTACACCATTATCAACAGACTTTTTTTGTGGCTATAAAAAAGGGGAACTTTATGGTTTAGATCATGACCCCAAGCGCTTTGAACAAAGCTGGTTGCGCCCCAAAACGACGATACCAGGGCTCTATTTAACCGGGCAGGATGTTTTAACTTGCGGTGTCGGAGGCGCAATGATGGCCGGAGTCATGACAACCGTCAGTGTACTCGGGTGGCGCAGCTACAAGTTACTCAGCCAATTCGGTATACAAAGATCTGTAAGTTTAGCTGCTCCAAGTTTTGCCAAATAAACATTTAAAGCGATATGCTTTATTTTGTTGTTCAATGTTTATATGAGACCTTTGCACGATCTAGATTTACGTGAAAATTTGTCATCTTGGTGTATTTTTCGGCCTAAATCCATTCATTTACTCTTGAATTTGGCGATAAAACATGGAATCAGACCTCTTACATAACCGGAATGACAATGAGTGGCTGTCATGCCAAGGTCTCAATATATTTTTTATGTTAAAACGCTAACTTTCCCTGTATCCATAAAAAATATTAAGTAACAGAGTTGTTTTTTGTGACCACTCTCTACTCTTCCAATAAATTTTTTTCTAATCATCAAATCTTACAAGTATTCATTTCTATATTCGGTTTATTTTTGATCCTTGTGTCTAAAACAGAGAAAAAAAATGAATGATACAAAGGTCAGCCCTAAACTTTATATCTGGAAGAATAGCCGTCTGTACATTGGCACAAGTCATGTCCCTTTTCGTAAATATACCCTTGCCTGGAGTCAATTACTGGTGAGTATTCAGGGAGAAATGCGCATTCAGTTAGCGAATGGCACTGAGGTAGTGACCCGAAGTTGTCTGATCAAAGCAGGTTCAGTCGTTAATGAAGCGCATATCAATACCAGTAATGCTGTTATTGCAATTTATTACTTTAATCCAATCTCTCAAGACTTTTTAATTCTACAGAGTCAAATGATTAATGCTTTGAAGGGTATTTGTTATAAGCACCCCACAGAAGATCACTTAGTTCAGCAACTACGCCATATTTTTAAGGAATCTTTTTCACCAAATCAAACTTACCGGTTATGTCAGGAAGCGATAATTCAACCCCATCTGCGCCAAAGTATCATTAAGGCGTTTGACCCTCGAATTATTGAGACGCTACAAAGTATTAGAAAAAATTTTAGAGACAGTATATCTGTTAGTGACTATGCCGCAGGTGTGCATCTATCTGAATCACGTCTAAATAAGCTTTTTAAAGACCAAATTGGTGTCCCTATTACCAAGTACCGACTCCAGCTTCGCTTATCTGTCGGTATCATTCGCTTAGCTGCGGGCCAAACGGTTACCGACGCCGCCTATGGCGCAGGTTTTTCAAGTTCTGCACACTTCTCAACATGCTTTAGTGACATGATCGGACTTCAACCATCAACCACGTTCTTAAAGCTGCCATACATGAACGCATTCATCTCTGATGATGTATTAAAAGCAGTTATGCCTACTGAAGCTCTTCAAGCTTAGCCGACAAGTCTTATCCCATAATTCTAGCTCCAAGAATAATTTTTAGAGTGTGAACTCCCCTTATAAAAGTGCCAATTCGTGAAAGCAGGATACATATCCCTTCTGTAAATTAATCTCAGGATTGTCGACAAGCCTAAAAAACAAATATAAATATTCACCGAGGTTGATCCCATGAACAAATCAATATTAGAAAAAATTGCAGTTGGTACAAGTGCATTACTATTTTCAGTCAGCGCCTTTAGTTTTACCCCCAGCCCTACGCCAGACCCAGATCCAGAGCCACAACCTTGTCAGGGGGAGTGCGACTTTACGCGTGGCCCTGCCCCGTCTTCAAGTTATCTTGAAGCATCTAGCGGGCCTTATTCAGTCAACACCGTGAATGTTTCACGCTCTGTTAGTGGATTTGGCGGTGGTACGATTCATTACCCTACGAATACGACGGGCACAATGGGAGCCATTGCGGTTGTTCCAGGTTTTTTGGCGGGCGAGTCTTCTATCGCTTGGTGGGGGCCTCGACTAGCATCACATGGATTTGTTGTTATCACTATTGCCACGAACTCTACGTTCGATCAACCAGCTAGTCGTGAAACACAGTTAGGTAGAGCATTGGATTATGTTATAAGCCAAAGTAACTCAAACAGCAACGCTATCTCTGGTATGGTTGACAGTAGTCGTGTGGGTGCAATGGGTTGGTCTATGGGCGGCGGCGGCGCGCTTAGAATTGCTTCGGGCAGCCGATTAAGTGCAGCAATACCTCTAGCACCATGGCATACCGGAAGTAATAATTTCAATCAAATCGATACACCCACAATGATCATTGCTTGCGAAAATGATTCTACAGCCCCAGTTAGAAACCATGCTTCACCTTTTTATAACAGCATCCCAGGTTCAACGGATAAAGCATTATTAGAAATAAATAATGGCGGCCATTCGTGTGCGAACGGTGGTGGCTCAAATGGGGGTCTTCTAGGTAAATATGGTGTGTCATGGATGAAGCGCTTTATTGATCAGGATACACGTTATAGCCAATTTTTATGTGGCCCTAATCATGCTGCTAATAGTGCTATTTCTGAATATCGAGAAACCTGTGACTACTAACAACTGATTTAAACCACATTATTTAATGTTCACATGTATGGTCTATGAAGGCCGATTAGGCTGATGAGTGATCTAGCCTCCCGGTAAATACTTACCGGGTTTTTTGCCTTTAAAATAATTGAATACGACGACGAATATTAATAACAATAATACGGCGAGCGTAAAAATCATGAAACCAGCACCCTGCATTCCAAAGCTCCATATATGGACAAATCAATTATTATTTCTGGGTGTTTCACCTATCCCTTATCGTGAGCATCAGATAGTCTCAGACAAGCTTATGGTCAGTATTCAAGGCAATATAATCGTCACTTTGGATTGCGGTAAAAAAATAAGCACACGTAGTTGTTTGGTAAAAGCGGGGACCACATTCGAAAAGCAATATATTGATGCCACTAAAGCCACCGTAGCTATTTACTACCTGGCACCACTAACACAAGATTATTCAGCGCTTGAATGTTTGATGCTCAAAGCGTTGGATGGCTTTCATTACAACCACCCTCAAGAAGAATTGCTTATCCAGCAATTGCTTCATATTCGAAATGAATCTTTACCACCTGAACAAGCATACATGCTATTAAGGGATTTCATTATTCAACCAGCGTTTCAAAACATCATATTTAGAGAGTTCGATACACGAATTATTGCGGTTATTCAAAGAATCCGAGAAACCGTTAGCGAAAACCTTAGTGTCAGTGAATTTGCAGAAGACGTGTATTTATCAGAGTCCCGTTTAGAGAAATTATTTAAGAAACAAATCGGTGTGCCTATTACCAAGTATCGACTCCGGTATAGGGTATTTATCGGGATCATTCAGCTTGCACTAGGGCAATCAGTCACCGATGCTGCTCTAGCGGCGGGTTTTGCAAGTTCAGCCCATTTTTCAAAGTCATTTAGTACCATAAATGGCATTCCGCCCTCCACAACATTTTTAAAACCACCTTTTTTAGAAGTACTCATTGCCCACGAAGTATTGGAAGCAATTAATTCCAAAACAAGGTGAGTGAAAGTGAAAATAATTCAAAAGTTCACGGTTATCATAAAAAAAATTGCAGAATGCCGAATCATGAAAGTAGGTAACAATTATCTTCTGTTAATGTCGATCTAGGATTGTCGACACGCCTAAACAATAACTAGAATCATTTTAAGGCTGATCCTATGAATAAATTATTAATAACAAAGTGAGTCGTAATAAATGAATAGTGCCATGCAAAAGAACGCTTTAAATATTGTTGTAATTTTGGCGGGTTTAATCGTCATTATACTCATTATATTTCAAAACTCAGACCCAATGCCTGTTAACAATACAGCTATTACGCATGCTACTAAAACAATTGAAGTAAACGTACCGCCCAAAACAAACACCATCGCGACGGCATGGCAATGGGAAGCCGTACCGACTATTGAAAGTAACGGCCAACAAGCTGAAACGCTTATTAATGAACAGCATAGCCAAGCCGATACAGCCTCTTCATTCCCCTTTACGCAAGAATCAATCTACAAAGCCCTTCATGCTGTTAAATTAGACGAAAATGGAGACATTATCATTGATAATGACGCATTAACCGCACTCAACACAGCACTTGCCAATAGTAAGCTCAAATTGGACGATGAGACCTTAGAAAAGTTACAAGACTTAATAAAACAAGGGCTACCCGGTGATGCTGGCGAGCAAGCAGCTCAGATAGTAGCCGATTATTATCAGTATTTAGGGGCCAAAAGTGAATTTAATTCGCTCTACGAAACTAGGGACAATACAGACCGAAGCATTGAAAATCATGAAGCCCAATATAATGAGTTATTAGCACTACGAGAGCTATATTTAGGCACTGAAGTTGCCAATCAGTTATTTGCTACGGCCAATGCCAATTCTCAATATATGTTTGACAGTTTGAAACTTGAAGCCAATACCAGCCTAAGTGAAGAAGAAAAGAAACAACAGCAAGCAAAAATTATTGAGAGTCATGCAGAAAAGACCGTCAACGTGAATAATTGGAATGAACGTTACCAAGCCTTTTCAGACGACAAACAACACATACTCAACTCATCGATAAGTAATGATAACAAACGCGACCAGATCACCTCGCTGAAGCATGAACATTTTAGTGTTGAAGAATTAGATTTCGTGAGTCACCTTCAAATTGATTCACTGTAAATATTAAACGACAAGTAGTACTAAACAATGCTGAGTAGCCTGAAACCATCAAGCCTAACGTTTGTCTCATTGATAGCACTAGGTTTGACCCTGTTTGCACTTTGGTCATTGCATGTTGAATCTCAAGAATTTTCACACAGCCCTCGCAAACTTGAATGGCAGCAACCCAAGCTCTTTCTCTGTAGTGTTTATGGGGTATTGATTCTGATTATTGTGCTGTCTTTAGGGGCAGTAAAGCGAAAATTTAAATCGATTAAATAACCCCAGGTTAATCAACACCGTTACGACCTTAAGCATGTTTCAGAAATTGCACCCTGTACCTTAGGAAAGCGCTTTTAAACTTTGTGTTATTATGCCGCTGCTATTTTTAGTCAGTAGGTAGAAATAAAAGGACGAAGTAAAAATGAAAAGAACGACAATAATAACGAGTTTAACCATTATCGCGTTAAGTACTTTAATCGCTTGTTCCGGTGGTTCAACAGTCACTACGTCCAGCATTGGCCCAGAGGTTTACCAAGGATCATGTGCGACCTGCCATAGCGGCGGTTTAAAAGGCTGGTTAACTGGCGCCCCTAAAGTGGGAGACAAAGAAGCCTGGAAGCCCTTGATTGCTAAGGGGGTGGATGCGATGACTAAATTTAGTATAAAAGGCGTGAACAAAATGCCCGCGAAAGGTGGCTGCACTCAGTGTTCAGATGAGCAAATTAAGTTTGCAATTGAACACATGCTTGAGTTGAGTAAATAATTTATTCTGGTTAAGCCTTGTTATTTGCAAGGCTTAAATTCAACTTTAAGTTTACGCCGATCAAACGTATTAGTTCAAATTGCTATGACGACTAGATCGTGCCAATTGCAGACATCAGGTGATTAGGCCTCTGACGCGATAAAGACCACTTAACGTACTAAATTTTGCTAAGAAATAACTTCTTGTTAGCAACTAGAAGCAGGTATCAACACTACCAAGGGCATACATTCTTTAATTACTACTTTTATCGATGCCTGTCCTAGAAACTTACTCCTATATAACTAGATATGTAGACTGAAAAACTCAGACGTTGTTGCAAAGGTATCGTCAGCAAATTGATTTAGAGTGACCCCTCGAAGCTGTGCGATCACGGCCGCTATATGCTTTAGGCAATAAGGCTCGTTGCGCCCTCCTTTTGGTTTGGGCCTCAGGTCGCGAGGCGCTAGATAAGGGGCATCGGTTTCTATCATTAACCTTGAAGCGGGTATATTTTTAACCAGTTCCCGCAACTCGATGCCCCTTCGTTCGTCACATACCCATCCCGTAATTCCGATATGGCAATCCAAATCTAAATAGTTGAAAAGCGTTTTCTTGTTCCCTGTAAAACAGTGAACGACCGCCCCTTTGAGGTCGTCGCGATAGGCTTTTAGAATGTCGACAAAACGATCATGTGCATCGCGCTCGTGAAGAAATACTGGCTTGCCCAGTTCTACAGCGAGCCCAAGTTGCGACTCGAAACACGCTTGTTGTTGAGGCCTCGGCGAAAAATCGCGGTTAAAGTCGAGGCCGCATTCTCCAATGGCTACTACGGCAGAGTGTTCAGCTAATTTGCGAATATGGTTGCGGCTCGATTCATTCCAGCTTTTTGCGTC
>Ga0209825_1000567_pt1 | contig 25225 bp, 24 predicted proteins | sample EN8Hudsemesocosm_FD_184631 | JGI IMG/M metagenome (GOLD analysis project Ga0209825, IMG submission 184631) | Methane-oxidizing microbial communities from mesocosms in the Hudson Canyon - EN8B Hudson Canyon (SPAdes) (version 2) | ecosystem: Environmental > Aquatic > Marine > Cold seeps | place...
ATTAGGCGTGTCATTTTGGCAATATTTAATTGATCGTCATGATATCGGTGAACAATCGATTCCCCCTCTTCAGGATATCGTTGCTGAACGAGCCCTGCTTGCCCCAGGTTATTGAGAAGTTACTTAAAAAGCAGATAACGAATTAATATATAGTAGTCTTCTGATTTTTTTATTTTAAATGAGAGGCCATAACAATAGTCTTGATTGATATTTTCTGATAAAACTTTATCTTTAACAAAGCAGTGTAATTCAAAAAGTAAATTATTCAACTTTTTCATTTCTTCATGTGTACCTCCCCTATCTGGATGATATTTCATCGCCGATTTTTTATATAAAGACTTTATTTCACTAAAACTCAAATCATCTAAAAATAACGATTTATCTTTTATTCCTAATAATTCTATATTTTTGATAGAAATATTTCTTTCATAATTATATGTGAATATAGATTTATTCAATTGATGATGTGAAGAGCTACACTTGAATTTTTGTAAATAGCTAGAGAAAAGTTCAACTGCTTTTTCATATTCATTTCTAGAAAACTCTTTATATCGAATAGTAATAAAGTATGTTTCAAACTCAGAAATATTTAAATAAGATGAAATAATATCGTTTTCTAAAAAATTTGAACTGAGTATATCTATGGTTTTCATTATATTTGGTCTTTATATTAAAATATTTTAATCTATTGATTTTTTGACAGATATCAAGGGATATAGAATAGCATTGCTTACTAATCTTTATCTTTGATACAAGATAAGCAAGTCTGAATAATATTCATTATGTCCAAGTGTAGACCCAAACCCAACTTTTCCTAATATTTGAATGCCCGTTAATGGCTGTAAAAAGCCAGTCAGGAATTTAATTTTTTTAAGAATTATATGAGTCAAAAAGAGCCTTTTTAAGGGCTCTTTTAATTAAAAAATTTAACGAATAGCCAAACGAGTACCATTAATTAATACAGCTCCAGGAATTGTTTCACCTGCTTTAATAGCATTCTTAATAGCTGTTTTATCAATTGACCAGCTGATCACTTGTTTTTTAAACTTTTCAGGAATGGCGGCTTCATTTTTAATCACTACTGATACAGGGTTTTTCTGAATTGAAAGCTTAAAAAATGGGCATTCAATTTTAGTGATATCTGTCTGTTCCATGCTTCCTTTTAAGTAATCATTCATTCACTTGGTACGAGTTTATAAGGACTTTCTACGTTTTGCCATTTCTACTTCAGCTGATTTTATTGCAATAGCTGTTGCTTCCATATTTCGCATAAATTTAGTGACGTTTATGGGGTTAATTAACCCCTACATGGATTCCCGATTAAAGACTTCGGGAGTGACGGTTATGACCGTTATTATTTGTTGGGATGGGTATGACTACAAACTTAAATTTTCTTGAATTCAGGAAAAATTGCCTAGCGTATTGCAATAGAGGATGATGGTAGTTGCAACGTCTTAGATACTGACATATTCAATAGCAATGGTATCACTGTATTGTGTAACGTTGAGACTATGTCTTTAAAGTGCCGTTGTTGTATTGATCATAAAAACAACAATAATGATGAGGAACAGAAAATGAGCTTCACAATACTTGAATATGACAAAAAATCACCTGGTTTTCTGGTAGAAAGCACTGTACCAGATAATGTGGAAACCCCAGATCAGACTAATGAACCCGAAGCAGGAACAAAGCGAGTAGACATTAGCCGTATCGCCGATCAACTCGCGCAAACGAAATCACCCAACCTGGTTATTTCCGTTCATGGATTTAACTCACCTCGCAAAGATGCTATACGACGATTTTCAAAAGAATTTTCCGCTGTTGATGCAGATACAGCTATTACCAGTGATACAGTGTGCATTGGGTATCGTTGGCCGTCAGAAGCGATGGGGAGTCCATTGAAAACTATTTGGTCGGCAGCACCGTATTTTTTACGTTGGATGACCAAACTGGGGGGCATATTTCTGGTGTTTTTTATGTTATTTGATGCCCTTAGCAATATATTACCAATGCTTGCTGCTAATCCTGGATTGAAGTCTATAACCTTTGCGTTGGCGTTAGTGTTGCTGGCTATTTCGGTCACTTTTTTCTTGTTGCGCATTATTGTGTATTTTCGTGACGGTTATCGAGCCAATCAATATGGCGTGCCCGAGCTGGTCGATTTGGTGCGTAAAATAGACGAAGCGATGTATCAACGTCAAAATTCTTCTGATAATAATATTGGATTATCATTCATTGGCCATAGTATGGGGGCGTATGTGGTCACTAATGCAGTCAGAATATTGTCTGATGTGTTTTCTAAAGCAAGTTTGACACAAGATAGTGCTGACCCTGAGATTAGAAAAATAGGTCGTAAGTTTCATTTGCAAAATCTGGTTCTGGTTTCTCCGGATATACCAGCAGAAGCACTGATGCCAAATACCTCAAATTTTCTGAATTCCTCGTTGCGTCGGTTCGAAGAGGCTTATTTGTTTAGCAATGAAGGGGATGAAGTGTTACGACTGATTTCGGTCAGCGCTAATTACTTTTCTTTCCCCACTGAACGCAGAGAATTTGGCTATCGCCTTGGCAATGTGGGTGTTGTACCCCCTAATTATGGTGTGACTGTCAGGAAAAATTGGAGTCTTAAAGATCTTCGCATTGGATTTCAGAATGTGGAAAATTTGTCCAAAGGCTTGCATTCATGCGATTCTAGCGTGCATCCTGCCTACGCATTTGGTTATTTTGACTGTACCGATTGTATTGATCCCAAAAGCGGATTGGGCGTGCTGACGACAGCAAAACGTGGCACCCCATTCAACAAAAGTTGGTATTCACATTTGTTGCTATTATGTCGGTATTTGTTACCGAACAAATGTTCGCTAAGCCGCGATGTACACAGTGCCTATTTCGATTTTGACGAACTCGCAGGGTTGATTTACCGTTTAGCGAGTATTGGGTATTCCGCAACCGATACAGCAAGCGGAGGGGTAAATAAGGTATGCAATAGAATGCAAGTTAAGGTTCTTAGTCGGTCATCGTGAGTTATTTCGGCCGACTGCATGGAAGTAGGAGCTAGGGGTTACTTAAGTACTTGAGCATCATTATTTTAACATTTTTGATTTTAACGTTTCCTGTAGGGTGGGCAAAGAGGCTTTATCTCGTGCCCATCAAATATGCAACACTGATAAAGGTGGGCACGTCGTACCTCCTTTGCCCACCCTACCATTTTGTTAAATTAATTTTTGCTACTTACTTAGTTATCCGCTTATTGGTGAAAAACTAAGTCCCCCCTTTCTACTTATAACTGATAAGGAAACAAGTTTAACAGAGCGTTTAAAACTGGGTTTAGAGCGTTATCCGAGTCGCTTTCCTTGAGCATCTGTTTCAGCTTACTTGAGCTGGTGTACATTTCACACTGCTCCATTAGTTTATCGCCCCAGGCTCGTACTGTTTCATTCAGTTCGTCATCTAGGTAGTAGCGCTGGCTTTCATGCTGCAAGAAGCCGTTGGCATGCAGATTGTTGCTGGTTTCGCTGACGTACCATTTATTATCATAGGCTACTTTTGCATGCAGGGTGCCACCGCCGTCACCGGACCATTTTTTCTTCATGAAGATGCGCAAGACACCTTTTGCATCAGGCATGCCATTAACCTCATCCAGAAGATGAGCCGCGTATTTAAGGATCGCTCCGCTGATTTGTGGCACGTCGATCGTTTCCTGGGAGTTGGTGACAATATTAACGATACGACCGTCGCGCACTGCTCGCTTGATCGCTTCCAGAGTAGGGTCAAGTTGGGCGCCTGGAATTGGCGGCAGCACATAGGCTTGAATTAAGGTGAAAGCGAACCCCGAGGTTTCTAGACCGCATAATACACCGATCAGACCATTAAAGGTCGAGTCTGGCCCTGGCATTTCGTGGGTTGCCAGGCCAATAATATCCCCTTTTTTTGTTGGTTCTTGATAGTTGATGTTGCTGCGAAATCTCTCTGGTTTACCCTGCATTTTGGCCTGCTGGTTCCACATATCGTCCTCGGCTTTTTGCACGGCTTGCGCTAGGGGGCCCTTAATACTGAATTCGGCGTCCAGCCAAGCATAAAAATAATCGCCATGAATATTTCGACCACCGACAATGGCAGAGGCATCCTCGGCATAGCCGTTGGCAATGGCCGATTTGGAGTGATTGGAGTCTCCTGGCGTGCCGCGTGCGTCGTTATTGAAAAATGATAAGGTGACGTTGGGGTGGGAGGCCAGCCCAGCCAACAGGCCGCCTAAAACAGTATGGCTATCGGGATCGACTATGACCACGGTAGGGTCGCGGAAGGCAACCATGCGATCGACGGTCATGTGGATTTGTGCACCGGCGTCAGCCAGTTCCTTCAATTTGTCTTCCAACCTAGGTCCCAGACGGTAACTGTCTTTAGGTTTGTTGGCGTAGTGTTTCCATATTGTGTAATCGTAGGTGACTTTTTTGCCCGCTTTGGCTTCTGTGATCAGACGATCAATATCGTTGATACGAGCAGCAAAGGCTTCGTCGCCCTGATCGAGGAATATTACTTGGTTGTTCCACAGGAATTCAGGTTTGGTTAAAGAGTCTTCTGGTGTAACCAATTCAGAAAATTTGTCCAGCACTTCCATGTGGATAATGTCGTCACGTTTATAGGGGGTGCCAAGCTTGAATAGTTCAATTTCCTTGTCAACTCTGTAATACATAGGCTCTTGAGAAGGGATATTCAGCTTGTTGCGCAGGGCGTTGAGTTGCAACATCTTGTCGTTGACTTCGGTGGCAATTTGGTTTGGAGATTTGTAGAATTTTCCGTCCTTGGTACTCGATTTTTGATGTAGCAACAATTCGCTGAGGATAGTCGCATGCAAGTTGTCAGCCATAATCTCATTGCGTATTTTATTAGCCTCGACCTGCTCGGGCGTCGCTGAGGTGCCATCCTTGTTCTGAGTTACCGGCATCGCCGCATTAACGATATCCTCTGAAAATTCGGGCAATTGGCCGGCATTATTGATGCGGACCATGTCTTCGCCAATTTGGGAGCGGTCGCCAGTGGTCAAGGCGAGCTGCAGGTGGCTAGGTGGAATATTGTATGGTTCCAGTGCGGTTGACAACCGCGCTGCGGTTTCGGCATTCCGTTGGGTCATCTGGACTTGTTCGTCACTGACCGGCGGGACCGTTTGCAGATCGACGCCGGGTTTGGCGGTTAACTTGTACCAGAGCGTGGGTGCATCGCCTTGTTGCGGATCTAGTTCTAGGTAAAAAGATCTGGAATCTGACCTGGATTGATGTGCCGTGTACTCATAACCTTCAGGGCCGCCGAGCTGATCGCGTATCGACCGGTTAGGGTTTAATCCCATGGTTTTGAACGCATCTTTTTTTAATAATCTGGAAGCATCGCGAGGCTTATGGCTACCCATGTTTTCTGGCGGCATCACATAACGATCTTTCATATTTAAGCCTAGCATTAGCATGGCGATATCGCTTTCGGTGATAGCATGCCCAGCAATTAATGGGCTCATCGTTGGGATCGTGTTCATCAGGGAAATCTCCTAAATTTATGTTAACGACAAACTGGGGCGGCCGGAGCAGAAATGGACGATCCGAAAAAGCTCCAGCTCGAATCCTTGGTTACCGTGAAGTTATAGGCTGATTCGGAGGCTTTTATATACGCTGGCGTATAGGCACCTTCTGTCATACTAAAATCACTGCTGATTGCTTCACAATAGATATTTACTGCTAACGGTCCTGCCGTTAAGTCGATAATGCGAGTCGCATTTGTAATGCGGCCGCACACTTTTTTTTCGGTCAGTGCAACAAGCCCGCTTGTGCGACGATCACCTCCCAACGTCCCCCAAAATACAATATCTTGGTCGGCGTCGACAAAATCAATCCGTCGGGTCGAGCAGGCGGTTAGCAAGATAATGGGGCCGGCCTTGCTGGTGCCGATCAATTTATCCGTTTTTGACCAATACAACACCGCTTTTTGCATGGCACCGTCAGAGTTAGATACGTCCAATTCGGCTTGATACAGCGTATGGGAGCAACCTACCAGCCAGCCAGATAATAATATGAGGATAATGGATTTATTTTTATGCATAGTCGGCTCCGTTAGTTCATGATCAAATCAAGCAATCCGTCCCCTACCATCGGGTTGTCCCAATAGGCAACATGAGCCATGAGCCATACTTTGCCGGTATCAACTTGTTTATCTCTAATATCCCAGCCCTGGGTAATCGAATCGGTTCTGTATTGTTCTGCGATGTCGAACCCAGACAGATGGGTTCCGAAAATTTTCCCCGAAACGACAGGATCTGTTCTATCCCAATAATTCAGCCAGCGAAAGAATTTGTTGCCCTCACCCAATTCGGTAACTTGTTGTCGGCCATGACTGAACATGGGTAGACCAATCGGCGAACCCAGAGTAACCAAACCTTGCACGGGCCAGGTTTTACGTGATTTGCGGTCAAAATAATCTGTTTCCAGCATCAAATCATTGATGACATCGAACGCATAAATGGAGCCAAGACTGTGGGCCACCACATAACAAGGGCTTTGCGATGCATATATCGCTAGAATTTTTTCTCTGAGTTCGCGACGTACTTTGGCTGCGGTACTGGTCTCCGCGCGTAATGTCACTACATCTGCTACGATATCGAAGGCATCCGCCAGCAGTGCGCCGCCAATGGGCAAACGGGATAATAAATATCCCAGCTTCATATATTTTTTGACAAATACTTTCTGAGCCGCATCGTTGATGTCTTCATAGCGATAGATATCCATGTTGAACCGCATAGGCATGGTTCCCATCCTGTTTTTAACCAGTTCTTCGATCTGCTTGTGTTGGTCTAATTTATCATTCGTTTGAGTTTGAACACCATGAATAACCAAAATGGTGCGGGGTTTTGTTGGGTCAACTGTCATGATGCCTCCTGATAAGATATTGGCAATTACGCTGATGCGCGCAAGTTACTGTTTATTCAACCTGATGATGCAATGTTTTTCCTGGTTATCGGTAAAAAATAAAAAACTTTGTGAGCTCTTTAGATTAATTGTAAGGAGCTGAAAACCTTTGCTTGCCTGCAACTCTGTCGTAATCCAGGTAGAGAAAGTTTCGCTCAGTGTTTGCTGTAGCGTTATTGTTTTGGGGGGAGTCTGGTTAAACGAATATGACATATTTCCCTCAGCGAAAAATATCCCTTCTCCTACCATTGCTTGTGGTGTGTATTCATTTTTTAAGGCTATAAAGCCTTTTCCTGGAGGCCGCAAATCAATGCTGAGTTGGCAATGCCGACCGAACTCCGTAGCGGTATTCACCAGCTCTCCGTGCAGAATCAATTTGTTACCGGTCATGCCGAAGAAAGATTTAATTGTTGTGTAAATTTGGGGCGATACTTCAGCTGCCGCGGCTATTGTTGGCGGAATCAAGACTAAAAAAATCAGTATCAGGTTCTTGAGTAGCATGACTCTGTTTCCCCGTCGGAAAAATAAGGGAGTATATTCAAAGCATACCCCTATTTACCACTGCTTACAATGCTTTTATTGGAAAGAAAACTCCTCCTTATTCATGTAAAAACTGCTGTATGGAGGCGGGGATTTTGGGGGCGAGGCAAAGTGTTCTATTGGCTTGGCGGGGCCCCTGTTAATCAGAAACGCTATTTTTCATCGAGCTGTGGCGGCTCACTACCAATCATCTCAACAGAGTATAATTTTTGGTCCCACCAAGGGCTGGGAGGTTCGCTTCCAGCCTCTACCCGATGGTTTTCTTCATGGCTATATTTTAAGGCCTGGTAGACAGTTTGGTTATGACGAATCTCTTGGCCGGCCTGTTCTTTAAATAATAATAACTTTGACTGTGAATCTAGGTTGGGCTCAACCTCATTATTTATAAGCTCAATAGCATCGCTTATTATGTCATCAAATTCTTGTTGCTCTTGGCTGTTTAGGCTGATTTCATCTTTAGTGTCTTCGATAAGTTTATATACTTCTTCCCATGCCTGATCAATCATAATGTATACCTATTTTATAGCGGGATGTTTTCATGTCGATTTTCCTCAAGTGCTGATTTTTTTATGCATGGCGGAATATTGCGCTTCCGCTTTTTGCTCTAATGACGAGCTGAAGACGCCAATAAAACTATCCAAGCTATAGCCGACTAGAAATGAATTCATGATGGTTACGCTGTCCGAAGAAAAAATAAAGCCGAATAATCCAAACAATGCGGTGATCAGTTTTAATGTAATGTCTCCCTTATGCGCACTGAGGTAAATAAGCCAGTCTCCAGTGGCGATAATTTGAGGTAATCCCGTTTTCTGACTCCGTTTAAATTTTGCGACAATGATGTGGATGAATATACCTGTGAGTACGGAGGCCCAAAACATTAATAGATCTTTTGCTGTTATGCCGCTTATACCAAAATAAGCGGCATGGTTGCCAAAAAACCAAACGCTTATTGATAAAACGTAAAAGATCAAAAGCTGTAGTAAAAAACTGCAGTATTGGGAAGATTTATCAGGTTCGTAGCGATAAATAAGCCCTGACTCTGTGTTAACCAGGCCTGATTTCATCACCTCAGGGGCCCAGGACAAATAGTTAATGACTTTTTGTCGGTCCTCTGCAGAGGGGAGATCATCTTCAAATAAGAGGTGGAAGGGTAAATAATACCCGGGGCGACTTAGATCCATCCAAGTATTAATCCGGTCTGGAATGGTGAGAAAACCGATGGCTAGAACCATTTTTCTGGATTTGTTTTCCAACATGCTTAAATGGTGTAACTGATCTTGCGGCTCCATTGTTTGAGCGGGATCCGTGATGATGGGATTATGCTGTATTTGTTCCCAATAGTTGTTGATATGCCGGATAGTATCGCTGTGAAAACTTTCGTTCAACGTCTTAATCATCACAAATAGCTTTTTTATATCCGAGCTGGTTTTATTGATGTATTTTGCCATTGTCCCGACCGTACTTTTTCCCAGCTTAATGTCGTCAATAACGGTATTAAGGTCGCTAACTTCGGCCCTTAGTTCTCTAAGGGTTTGATTTAGTTGCTTGCGCTGTGCTCTATTTTCCTCCCGTTTATTTTTGTCTTCTTCCTTTAGCGCTTTTCCGCGACATGTCTTTTTATCCAGCAAACCTTTGATACAGGGTATTTTAAGAATCAAAAGTGCAATAATTATGAGTATTATAGGTGTAAGTATTTCCACATTAGCTTCGAATAAACTTATTATTTTACTAATCATATCCAGCATAGCTTCATCCTCTAAACGGTTTATCTACTATAAACCTTAACTTCTAAGTCACTTGAAGTCAGGTATTTCTCACACGGTTTAAGATGTTGATTACCCATAAGCTTCAGCTAAATTTGAAGAAAATAGCATGCTACCAGGTATTATTACAGCCAATCTATAGGCAAGATAAAGTGCTGAGGCTCATGTCTCTCCCTTGTTGGGAAGGGGTAAAGTACAGATTGGACATTGACTGAAGTTTATAGGTAATCAGGTAAACCTTTATTTACCCTCCTTTCTGTAATGTACTCAAAAGCACGATCAATTAAAATTCAACCCTAAGGCTAGAGTCTAGTCAGGAAGAATTCCTTTTGTATCTTTATGCACAAGTGATTGTCTCGGGCTGGTTATTTTTCAATCTAACATTGGCCATCAATCAAAAATCAAGTTTAAGCTTAATCTTAATCTTAATCTTAATCACTCTAAACGATATAACATTCATGATTTTAATCTCCAATCATTTCATTTTCGTCGAAACTAGTGCTATAAAGAACTTCAAAATGATGTTACATCATCAGAAAATAAAACACATGACCCAAATGGGTCAAAATTTATAATTATTTTTCAGCTTACGCAAGAATATCGTGTGTTAGTCTACGACTGCTTATGGCTGCCAAGCGACCGATCAGTTTGAAAATGTTGAAGCAAGATTGAAATGTGTTTTGAACGGTCAGTAGCCGACCCATACCAGTCTGTCGAGAATTACTTTTACAAGGAATAACGCCATGTAAAATGGCCAGTATTAAGCTTTTTTCTTAAAGCGTACCATTAATTACTTCCCAGAATTTTGGTGAATACCACTCTCTTTTATCTTTTAAATACTCTTTAATTATCGGGCTGTCATGATATATGTCATGAACATATTTCAACCATGAGTCACGCTCTACCTTATCTATATTACTTTTTTGAGTTGTAATTTGTTCTAAATATAAACAATAGTAATCTGCTACTGCAAGTGCTTCTTGATAGTGTTCATGGTCAATGGTAATTGCCTTACCGTCAAAAAAGTATTGTCTTAAGTATGGCTTTGAAAGAAAAATTTCTTTTATTCTTGATGACATATCGAAAATGCTACCGCGAGCTGAACTTTTAAGACTTTTATCAACTCTAAAAAGTTGAATTATCACAACCAAAAAACCTGCAAACGAGATTATCAGTCCGCAAATATCTGTAATTACATCTATATTTTCTGTGCTCATATTTTTTACTTCAACAGGTTATTATATTGATTTAATTATCATACTCTTTAACTCTTGTTCTATTTCAATATTCCGACTGAAAGCCTGTAATTCTACGGGATAGCATGTATATGCTGCAAGATAGAGATATCTGAATAATATTCAGTAGTTCAATTGTAAACTAAAAATTAAAGGGGACGTTTCCTTTTAATCCCCACTTCTGGCTAATCTTGGCATGAGTGTAGATTGCAATGACTTTCAATTAAAGGGTAGCGTCCCCTTTATTTCTGACCCTCTATTTCTAGGCTTACCAAACGGAGTTATAAGATTTCGATAATTGGATAAACAAAAACCAAATAGAGGTAGAAAAAACCTAAAGAGAGCGTCAAAATGATTATACCAAGTACAGGGGAGCTAACTTTAATACCCTGAGAGCTGATTTCTATCGTGCTTGTAGATGGTTCATTTTCCTTATCACTCATATACAACCCTATATTGAATTGTCGCCAGGCAAAATAGACTCCAACTAAAACTAAGCCTAAAACGAGAATAAAGATAATCCTCGAAGAAAGGTGTTGCCACCAGATTACTTTTTGACGATGCGCTAAGCCAAACGTATAGTAATCATAATAGGAAAAAAGAGCATCGACACAACGTTTAGCCACTTTAGGCTGGCTCACAGTTTCGCAGGGAATTTCAGGCATCAATTCCATCTCGTTTCCTGGGTTTTTAATATTAATACCCCCAACGATGGCTGTAGCCGTTTTTTCATCCTTTTTGGTATTACCCGCTTGCACAGAAGCCGTTAATAGCAGTACAAACAAAGTAATTACAAATAATCTAATCATTTCGTTCCACCTTAGTTTTGTAAAGCCGTTGTCTCTGAAATTATGTCTTGTCGATAAAGAGCAATACATTTAAGTAAATCCATACAGGCATACTCTTTCTCTTTGAGTACATCATAACCTGCCCTATTGTATAAATTATTAATTGTAGCATCTTGTTTATTGAGTAAATCTAGGAGCCACCCCAACTCCTTACTACCTTTTGGAGGAGTTTTTGGTACATCTAAACTCGGAGTAAAGTCAGCGTTATCGCAAGAATATATTCCCTCATTACTACATACCACTGGTTGATAAGGTAAATTATTTACGACTTTATTTGCAACCTCAAGAGCATCAATATATTTATTCTGTGGCAATGCTTTGGCTTGTTTGCATTGAGATAGATCTCTATTCAGTTGTATGTTTTGTTGTTTTAATTTATGGTTTATAAACTTGTCAGCATGATTTTTCGCATACTTTTCATATTCATTCTTTTGATAAAAATCAGATGTCATAATAAATGGTTTATCTGTACAAATGCCAGAAATGAAACTCATATCTTTTGCAAGAATACCGCGACAATTATTTTGCTGTCTCTGACTTTTCTTAGTTTGCTTAGAAAAGTTCATTTCTAATAGGTTGTTGCGACGAGGAACCCACGAAATGGTCATGAATCCTTTTATTCCCTGTTTAGTTGAAAAAGCGTATTTCAATATATCAGAAGAAGGAGATTTTAATTGTTTATGAATATTAATTTGTTCTTTCGAACCATTAACATTGATAGTCCACAACCCACCAGAATAAAGGAGTTTTTCTATCGTTCTGTCAACTGCCTTCACAGGACTTGAGAATATAGTGAGTATCAGTAACAAAGAACTTACAAAAAAATTAGAGTTATTTAACATTACATACCTTTATATAAGAAAACTCACAGGTTTAAAAAAATCACAATGCGAATACTGGCTTTCAGAATTTTTTTATCTTCATCAGAGATATTGTGTATTCATTCATAACCGTTTAATTCACATTAAAGGGCATAACCAAGTTATTATTCAGACCTGCTAATCATGCACTCTAACTCCTACTCAATGATAATAGAAACACTGAAAGCCACTAACTCTAAACGGGATAACATGCAATTCAAATAAGATAATCAGGTCTGGGTAATTCTCGATTTCTTTGTCGATTACAAGACTACTCTATTTGTACAGAAAACACATGACCCATATGGGGCAAAATTCAAAATATTTTTCACTCGGTTAAGAAGTCGGAAGATTATGTTTGTATGCCCGCTAATGGCTGACAAGCGACCGATCAGTTTGAAAATGTTGAAGCAAGATTGAAGTGTATTTTGAACGGTCAGTAGCTGTTAACAGGCATAGAGATAAGCATTTCTATGATCATTTAGTAGCCCAACGTTATCTCTTAAATGCTCATTATAATAGTAATTTTTAGCTGTGAATTATGCACTGCCAAGATAATTTATGGATTTAAGGTACCATCACTCCGTGATGACGAACCGTTCACGTCCGGCATCCACTCGTTCCCTCATTGCCTTGCCCGGTTTGAAGTGAATCGCGGTTTTAGATGGTAATTGAACAGCTGCACCCGTTTTAGGATTACGCCCAATACGAGGAGAACGAAGCCGACAATCAAAACTACCAAAGCCTCGGACTTCAATCCGCTCCCCCTGAGCCAAGGCTTCAGTCATTTGTCCGATAATGCAATTAAGCGCTAACTCTACATCTTTTAATTCAAGCTCAGGTAACTTCTGATAGAGCGACATTACCAACTCTGATTTGACCATGGGTTAACTCTCTTAGTCATAAAGTATTAATATTAGCAGATTCACTCATTACTGGTGGCTGTACACAAAAAAGAGGGATTAACAATTAATGAAATTCAAAATTTAAAAAATAGCTATTAACCCTCTGTATGACTGCATTCCGGGTATCGATTACAGCCCAAAAAGGTCTTTCCTGTCTTTTTCCCTTTTCTGATAGTTCGTATAGTCATCACGCCGGTTCCACATTCAGGACAGGCTTGATCTGTCAGTTTTGCTTTCTCTCTTGATTGCCCTGGCTTGCCTTTATCATCAGAAAGTGTGACATTACATTCAGGATAGTTTCTACACCCCCAAAAAAAACCGTTTTTACTTTTACGTCTTACTAAAGCATGATCACATTGAGGACAATCAAACCTTTCTGAGGTAGTTTCTAATGTTTTAAATGCATTAGGTACACTTTGTTTTACCTGTTCAGTTAATCGCCTAACCATGTTCGCCTGGTCTTGCACAAACTGTATGGCATTGCCTTTTCCCTGAGCAATATCTTCCAATGCCTGTTCCCAAACTGCTGTGGTGGCAGGATCTTTGATAGGCTCTGGTAGTGCCTCGATTAACGCTCTGGCTTGCACAGTACTGACTAAGTTTTTCTTGCCCTGTTTACTTATAAACTTGCGCTTTAACAGTACTTCAATAATTGATGCTCTCGTGGCTTCTGTCCCAATGCCTGAGGTTTCTCTCAGCCGTTTTTTTAATACCGGGTTTTTAACTATTTTACCAATATTTTTCATTGCCTGAATCAGAGTGCCTTCAGTATAGCGTGCAGAGGGTTGAGTCTGTTTATCTTCTATTCTTGTATCTATTACTTTTAAGGTATCCCCTTTTGTAATATGCGGTAGTTGTTTTGTTTTTTCATTACTGCTATCAGCATCCTGCAAAGCTATCTTCCAGCCAAAATCAAGCTGTTGTTTACCTGTGATTTGAAAAACATCTTCTGCTACTGTTATTTCAATATGGGTTTGATCGAATATATGCGCTGGATAAAACTGTGCCAGATAGCGTCTGCAGATCATGTCATAGAGCTTTGCTTCTATATCTGTCAGTTTTGTGGTGAGTTGGCTGCCTGTTGGGATAATGGCATGATGAGCGGTGATTTTTTTATCATTCCAGACTTTAGATTGAAGTGTTGCATCAGCCTGTTTTACTATGGCCTGGTATTGCTCAATTGCTTGTAAGCTACTGAGAATTTCTGGTGCAGCTTCATGTTGCGATTGTGGCAGGTATTGGCAATCAGTTCTTGGGTAACTGGTTAATTTATGTGTTTCATACAGTGACTGTGCTGCATCTAATACTGCTTGTCCACCCATGCCAAACCGTTTGGAGGCTTCTTGTTGTAGTGTCGACAAGGCAAATAATAGTGGGGGTTCTACTTTAATTCGTTTTGTCGTTACGGTGGTTACTTTAGCGTCTTTACCCTGACATCTTTTTGCCACAACTTGCGCCGACAATTGGCTGAGGCAGCGGCTCTTTGAATCTAGATCTATGCTGGTATCACTTGAAGTAGTTTGTTGTGATGGATTACTCCGTTGTTCTGCTATTGCATTAGGTACTTCCCATTGAGCCGTAAAGACATCACTGCCCTGCCCGCTGGGTTTAAAATCAGCCAGTACATCAAAATACGCTACGGGCTTGAAAGTTTCTATGCTTTGCTCACGATCTACTACCAGTTTTAAGGTCGGTGTTTGTACACGACCCACGGACATCACGCCTTCATACCCTGATTGTCTGGCTGATAAGGTATAGAGACGCGATAATGTCATACCCACTAACCAATCTGCTTTTGATCGTGCTGAAGCTGCCTGATACAAGTTTTCTGTTTGTTCTCCTGGCAACAGATTATCTAATGCCTGCTGAATACTTTTCTCATCCAGTGCGGATAGCCATAGTCGTTTTACGGGTCCTTTCCAACCCCCTTTTTCCATCACTTCACGCGCTATGGCTTCACCTTCTCTATCTGCATCGGTTGATATAACGATTTCATCCACCTGTTTAAACAAACTGACAATGATTTGATATTGTTTCTTGGCCTCTTTTCTGACTTTTAATCGCCATTGGTCTGGAATAATGGGTAAGGTGTCCAGTCGCCATTGTTTAAGTTGGGGATCATAATCATCCGGTGCAGCCATTTCCAGTATATGACCAAAGCACCAGGTCACCATCTCTTCCTTACCTTCAAAATAGCCGCTTTTTCGTTGATTAGCCTCTAACACACGTGCTATATCTTTTGCCTGGCTGGGTTTTTCACATAAATAGAGTCGTTTCATATTTTTACCCTTGTCACGTTACATTATTGCCCCTGAATCTGTTGCTCGATAATGGCTTCTACGTCTGCCTTAACGCCGCTAGGATTGGCTATATTGATAAATCGAATGTCCACATCATCGGTTCCTGAGGAGGCAAATTCCAGAATACCGATATTCAGCAACCGGTCTAACAGGCCTTGCCTTAATCCTATCGTGCGTATTTCTGCAAAACGTATGTGGGTAACATCTCGTGTCACAATACCTTTGTTAAAAGTCAGTCCATGGGAATCAATCCGCAATGTAGTCCCGTAATAATTAATCAATACTGTTAGCAATATCCAGATGATACCTACACTACCAATCATCTGTGTGCCATTAACTAACACACCCCCATCAATCCAATCAGGCAAGCCTTTAATATCTAATATCGATAAAACTACAGCCCATAATTCAACTGTATATAGCACCAAAACCAAAGCTCCTGATGCCAATGGACAGTAAAGTAAGTAAGTTCTTAGTGCAGGGTGAAAAGTCTTTTTGATATTACCCATTGAAGGGGTTTGTTGTTCCTTAATACCACTGGATAGTTTTAACTTTTTTGGAATCCGTTTAATCACAAACCCTGCTGACTCATTGCCAATTTCAAATAAATCGATTCGATACTGATGTACGGATTCATTGATTAGTAAATCACGCATCTTTGCTGCCCTATCAAAACTCTCAAATGGCTGCTGATCCAAATTAAAGATGGTTGTCGTTGCATCATTCATTGAGCACACTCGTCTTTAGCCTACCTATCCAGTTTTATTGATCGCCATTGTTGTTTGCTGTGCTTTTTTCATGATTTTTTTCACGAAATTTAATACTGTCAATACAAACCGAATCTATAAAAAAATAATCGGCTGATAAGCGTTGTTCAGATCTCACTTCACCGCCTTCGTCAGTCCAGCTTTCTTGTCGCAAGCTCCCTGTTAAAAAAACTCGGGTACCTTTTTTTAAAACCCGTAATGCTTCTTCTGCACGATAGCCCCAAATATCAACGGAGTACCAAAAACCGCCTTTATCTTTAAACTCTTCGCCTACGGGGCGGTCAAAATAGACTCGCATATTAACGACTTTTCTTTGTTCTTCACCCACGGGCACAATACTTAAAACCGGCGCTGTACCTAAATTACCTATACCTTGAAATTGATTAATCATCTTTGCTTCCTAAACAGTCATATCTTATCGATTACGTTAACAATTTCCATCAAAAATCCAAGTTAAAACCCTAAATAAAATTGAATCGATTTCCTCTGTTTTCTTTACATGTTTTATTGCACGTCTCTAAGATATTGCCTAAGCCGCCTAATCCCATTTAAACGTAATGAGTGGGCCAGGTTTAGCGCTAATGCCGATTGATTAAATCTTAGATACAGAGTTTGCAAGTCTTGTGACTGGCGCAGTAGAAAGTCTTTACCTTCAATGCTGTTTAATACCAAATACGTTTGATTTCCCCTAACGCCTTTTTTTCGCCAGCGAATATAAACCGTTAATGAGCGTACTTCTTGAACACTTAGATAAATATCTCTGGGTTCACTTAACACTTGCCTAAAATGTTCTGCTAGCTCCAACATGATTTTAACGATCTGACTATTTTCTGCTTCAAGCACTTCAATTCTGCGCCAGACTTCATTACTTGATTTAAACGGTAAGAAGGATTGGATTTTCTGCTCGATTTGTTTATTCATTCCGCAAATGCACATTGATATTTTTTACAGGATTTTCAAATGTAAAAAGGCTAATGGTTTTTTAACTCAAAGCTCCCTTACCCCTTAAAGGGTTAATATCTTTTGTAAGTCGTGTTATCTACCTTTTTTATGGGCTTAGAGATGTTTATCAGCTTAGTACTAAGGGTAGATATTTATCTGCAACTTGATCACTTTTGTAAATCCGACAAGCTTATCTCATTCCACCCTGCTTTATGCCAGGCCAAATAATGGATCTGCCTCAACCTCTCTCTTTTCTGGCTCCACCTTATTGTCTGCATCACTTAATTTATCTTTTTTATCATCACTGTTATCAACTTCTTTTTTCTTCACTGTAATCTTAACCGGTTTTGGTTTTTCTCTTATTTCGGGTGATATGTTCGCGCGTTTGGTTTTATCTAACACGGGTTCAGGGCATTCACCATAGGTTTCAATGGCACGTATGCCACTGGGGTTTTTGACCTGAATATCTTCCCGTGTGACACCGGTAAACTTCCACTTTGCCACCATATCAAACGTGCGACGTATCGATTTACCTGCCGCATTCATAATACTATTTGCCATTTTTCGATCGATCAACCCAATATGGCTGGCGGTAAACACTGAGCAGCATAAGGCATCATAATCAGAGACCAAATATGCCCCCATATAGCCATAGGGGTTTTGAAATACGATGGAGACCTGTATCGGTTCAAGTGAATGTGCAATCCCAACATCAAATCCATCCATCGCATTTAACACTTCATCCAGCCATTGTTTCTTTTCAACAATAACGGTTTTTGCCTCATTAATTGATTCTTCAATTCTCAGCAAATACCAATCCGCATAAGGATCATCAGCTTGAGCTGAAAGCCATAGCAACTTCATACGACGTCCAAAATCTAATAAGCCGATAATGGGCTGTACGTCTTTTCCTCTTCGTCGCCCGACCACAATCTTTTGTGCCTGCCGGGTTTGGATAGTCATACGCGTTTCACTGCGTAAACCGCCTGGCTGTTCGCCTATTGTTCTAGGAATTACCTGTACCTGTTTTTTAGCTTCGGTACTTTCTTCAGTTTTATCTTCAAATATTGATTCCATAGCTTCACCTTTCATAAAATAACCTGTCCACCGTGGACACCCCTACATTTTCAGTTTTCAATCAACTTCACTTTTTCAACCTGTCCACCGTGGACACCCCTACATTTTCAGTTTTCAAATCAACTTCACTTTTTCAACCTGTCCACCGTGGACACCCCTACATTTTCAGTTTTCAATCAACTTCACTTTTTCAACCTGTCCACCGTGGACACCCCTACATTTTCAGTTTTCAAATCAACTTCACTTTTTCAACCTGTCCACCGTGGACACCCCTACATTTTCAGTTTTCAATCAACTTCACTTTTTCAACCTGTCCACCGTGGACACCCTGCCATTCGAACAAAGCCAGGTTCAACGATGTTTAGGCTTAACGGCATGGTTCACACCTCCCCAGCGATTATTAGGAGCTTTGCTTTGTTTTTGTTTTTCCAGCTCTTTACAATTCTCACCCTGCACAATAATTTCTCTGACATTTCCGCCATTCACACTTGCTGCCGTTATCTCTTGTTGTTGCTGTTTTATTTTTCGCTCCCTCGCCTGTTTTCGTTCACGTTGTTCCTGATGTTTCATGTAAGCACTGGTCAAATAGGTATTTCCTTTACCGTGTTCATTACACAGCCAAGCCAGGTAGCCAATTGCGTTACGAATAGGATTACTGGTTTTACTGCGTTGTTTGATTTGTGCTGCCGTTTCATCTAAAAAATCTTGCTGCAAATCCGGTTCTATTTTTTGCAAATACATTTTTGCTAATTTATTTTCATTGCTATTAAATGCTTTGGGGTAAATTAAGTTTTCCTGAATTTCTTTTTCATTCTGTTTAGAAATGCCTGCGGCATTTGTAGTAGATGTTTTTTTATTTAAAGAGCTACTACTACATCTACTACTACATAGTGGAGCCACGTTTAGTTTTTGAACCTGGATGCTATCTTGTTGATTTTCAATGCTTTCATTTTTTTGTCCATCCATGTTTAAAAATTGAACCTGGTGTTTTGTAGCCACGTTTAATTTTTGAACTCGGCTGTTTTCAGCCACGTTTAAATTATAAACGTGGATCATATGTTGGTTTCTTTTGGCTGCTGACGCCTGTTTATTCACTAGCTGATTTAATCCATCATAAATCCCTTGGTTTAATAAAGGTGTCTGGAAACTATTTTCTTGATGTACGACTTGGCTGATAAACTGCCAAACTGATTGCGCTAAGGTTTTGATAGCATGATTATTGTGGGAAGTTTGCTTTTTGACAAACTCAATATAATGTCGATCTAAATAAATGGCATCTTCTAAAGAAACAGGCTTGTCATGAATGGCATAGACATGCCCCCTAAACTTTCCTGTCTCGGTACGTAAAGTTGAACACAATGAAATCCAGCGGCTTAAACGCAAGATAAAGATCACACGAGAGACTGTCGCGTTAGAATAGCCCAGCGTGTCTTTTAATAGATTATTAAGTGATAACATCACGGCTGAACCACTCACTGCTTGAGTACGAATAACCCCCCAACAACGAACATCAATGGCACTGAGCAAGGCATCTACCCAAATTGACCGTGGAATAGCATCTTGCCAATTACCAATAAAAACCAAGGAATCTGTTTGCTTATTGTTATCCAACGTATCTAGGCGCAAGCGATTAATTTCAGTTTCTATACGTCCTGAAAGTATTCTAATCGTGTCTGATATATTTGATTGTTGATCCATTGTATTTGCACTACTTTATGCTGATTGTTGAGGTTGTGTTTGCTCATTCCCCCACCATTCTTTAAGTAGCACCCAAATGGTATTGATTTTAATACTGGTTTTTTGATGCGCATTTAACAGTAATGTTGCTAATTGATCGCTATCCAGGCTCCCTGCTGGTTTCATCAATTCCCAAAGTTCATGTTCCTGTTGTTCTGTGGCATTGACTGGCCGCCCCTCATTTTTGGGTAGGCTCATAATCTTTTTATAGTTCGCCATATTTTCTGTGGTTAAGCCATATAGATGATGCATAACTGGATATGAAGCACCTGCTGTCAGCATTTCAAAAATTTCTTTTCGGCGCAAAGATTTGACAGCATTAATATTTAAAGCCACATTTAAGGCTTCTTGATCAAATTGTATGGTCATAAAATTAGCTTTAGCAATCGTTGCCATATCATGAATTTCTTGGTTGTTTAAGGTCAGTAGCTCATGGATTTGTTTTTCAGTAATCCCTAATTTTAATGGCGTTCTAAAGTCCCCTTCTGCCGCCAAACTCACCACAAACATTAATGTACTAAGTGCGTATTCTGATTGATTATCGATGGTTTTCATGATTGCTCCTCCCAGATTATTTTCTCTATAAAATGACTTCGTATTTTTCGACCGTTTTCCATTAAACGAAAAATATCGGTAAATACCTGATCATTGATAAATTGTTGTTGCTGCAATAATTCATAAATTAACTGGGTAATTCCTGGCTCAAGGCCAATCCAGTTAACCAGGCTATTATCTTGTTGACGTTGATCCTCACCAAACCGACTATACAAGTCTGTATATGCCCACATGGGGTAGTGCGATTCATTGCTAACATTTTGTTCTGACACCCCAAACAATAACCACCAATAGTAATAACTGATGGAATCTGCTGCTAACGGCTGACCTGGAGATTCCATAAAAAACCCTAGACCACATTTTGCCTGCATAACAACCGCTTCAATTTCTGCTGATCTGGCTATTTTGCAAGCTAGTTCAAACCCTTTCTGACGTAGTATTTTTAATTGTATGCTTTTATCTTTTTCAGTGGGCTCAATCTTTATTTTGTCGGTATGATTTATAATTGGTGATTCAGAATTTTTATTATGATTATCTAAGACCTGATCTTCTGACTCACTTGTTGCCCTCTCCTCGTTGTCTTCTAGCTCGTTCTCTGACTCAATACTTGGAATTTTCACGGGGGTAGCTGCTGAAGATTCAATTGGTTCATCAACTGCTGCATTTTGTTGATTGTTTGTATCAACTCGATCAGTAACGTTAATAGGTTGATTAAATAGGATTGCATCCACTTCTAAACGCAATAAGTTATAGCGAATTCCTGTTAATTCAGAGAGTCGGTCATCCAGCTCCAGTCGCAACTGATCAAAATCCCAGAATACCTCAGTATTACTTTCTGACATAACAGCCATAAAGGCCGCATCAAATTGCTGTGTTTTATCTTCACAATACTGTCGATAGGCTTTTTCTACTTTTTTGATGTGATCAATCTTATGTCCCCCAATCCCTGTTCTTAGTACTAAGGGAATCATTTGGTCTAGTGCTAGTGCGTAATTAAACCGGATAAGATGTGTACGAGATATTTTGTAACCAATAGTTGCCGCTAGTTGAGTAAATTTTTTATCTGATAGCGTCCCACCTTCTTCAGCTTCCAACTCCCGTTTTAACTCCTGCACCGCATAGGCTTTATCAATCAACATCATGTCACCGCGCATTTCATTTTCAATTAAATGCGCGGTTAAAATGCTTGATTCTGATTGCCACGGCACAAACAAGCAATGAACAGTATTAAAGGCTTCATCTGCTGTTTCCTTATACAACTCTTTAAGAATTTTTAAGCGAGTATTACCCCCTGACTCCACCATGAAAAAGTCATCGCCTGGTCGGCGTGTGACATTAAAATTATTATTTAACTTTTTCTTGCTGCGTATGGACGCCTTAATTTCTTCATAAGCAGGGTTTTGTTCACGGCGAGGGTTTTTATCGTAGGGCTTAATATCCTCTATTTTCAGCACCATTTGAGTGGTACTGATTGGATCAGTTAATGGTAGTGCTTCATCTGTTGATACACCAAAATTCCCTTCTAAAAGTAACTGTTTTACTTCCTCACTACTGGGACGTTTTTTTATCTTTGTTTCTGTTTTGGTCAGCATCAGCTTTTACCTCACCTTTTGTTCAATACCTGTATATATTCTTTCTCGTGTTACTCAAGGTCTGGGAGGTTGGGAATCAGTTCTTTTGCTAATGCCATCATGCTATCTTTCGCACTCAGTGAGGGGCCTTTACGGTTTTTCTCAAGCCGGTGAACCGGAATTTTTTGTGTAGCGGCCTCTCTGTATACAACAGCACTGGAAATAACCGTATCCAAAATGGTAATCGCTCCTTTACTGGGGGTAAAAGAAGCTTTACGTAATTCAGCGGCAATGACTTTGGCATCTATTGTCCTGTCTTGACGATAAATTACGCCACGTAGTGGACCTATGGGAGCACCTAATCTTGCCATCGGTTCAAGACGTTTAATCATGGAAACCGTGCCGCGAACAAATTCCCGGGCTGAAAGGATTTCAGGGGGAATGGGTGATAACATAAAATCAGCCGCCGCTACCGCAGCATCCTGCAATGGTCCTACTGCACCTTGGGTGTCTATCAGTACAAAATCGTATTGATCTTCCAGAAAAGTAAGCACATGTTTTAAACGAACCCGCCCATCCGGCGCATCACGAATCCAATCACGTAATTTACCTTCTGGGTCATCGGATACCACCACATCTAAATTTTCAATCGTCGTTTGACTAATGGCATTATCAGTTGCGGAATTGATAAGAAAATTCATCAAGCCATACTCAGCGCGTTGCTCAATTGAATAATAACTGGATAACGTGGGTTGAGGGTCTGCATCAATCAAAAGAACTCGATAGCCCGAGTCAGCCAAAATACCGCCAAGATTTGCGGTTAAAGTAGTTTTGCCTACTCCTCCTTTGGTGCTAACAATTGTTATTTTAATCACAAGACTCTCCTATTAATAAAACTCAAACCCATGAGTTTGGTTTATTGACATGGTGAGATACAAAAGTAACACAACAATTACTTAAATACAATATGTTTTTATATTAAGTTTATTTTCAGTTACTTACATTTCAATATTGTTTTTATATATAAATCATTTAATTCTTAACATACCTTGCCTATACAAGATTTCACACGCTTAACCACACTCCAGCAAAACAAGAAATAAAATAATCAATTCCAGTCCGCATTAAGTTACAATCAAGGCAACTAATTATTTTTTTATAAAAATAACTCTGCTATGGAAAGATTTGAAATTACTAACAAAATACAAGGGAACAACGAGCCTGTTTATTTTGCTAAAGAAAATTTTAATGACTGGCTTGCTCTGCCTGCTGGACTGGGTGATGTTAAAGAAAATGCCATAAAATATGCTTTAAAAACTGAAAAAAAATGGCTCAGTTTGGCACGAAATGATGCATTAAATGACTATATTGCTTCAGTAGATATCGCACTCATCAATGGACATTATTACAAAATCACAGGCCTAATCAGAAAGGGGCTATGGGAAAAAGAGCTGTTACCAAAGCCCGCCACATTAACAGTTTGCGTTTATTCTTTAGATCAATCTGCTTATGATGAGCTAATCAGTACTCTTTACCCTATTTCCTTAAAAAACAGATCACAAGAAAATGTTTTAGCCTGCTATAAACGCCTTGGATTAACCTTTAGCTCAAACAGGTTAAAACATGGGTATATCACCGAAGCCATCAACATAGCATTACGTGGCGAACCTAGAGCCTTACAAGACAAAAGATCCCTACGAAATGAAATCAATATAGATAGCGCTATAGAGGTCTTTAAAGATGAGTTAATGCTTATCGACAATATCAATCCTGATGTTAAATTATTTTCAACGGGCATTATTGCTGCAGCTTTACTAATGCTGAGTATAGAACCACAGACAATCGAATTTTTCATTCGCCTTAATAAATTACAAGGCGAAACAAAAAATGAAAGAAATGACCCTGTTGAGTCCTTACTTAGGATCATTGAATCCATGAAGAAAAAAACAGCCTCTGAAGGCAAATTTCAAGTTGAGTTATGTGCAAAAACAATGAGAGCAATCCAGGCTTGGAACGCGGGAGCAGATAACGACAAATATTGGCTAAAACGCTTAACCAGTGCTGATTTTTTGCCTGATATTAGAAAAATGAAAAGCATTAAAGACATTCATGGCATTAAAGACCTTTAAAAAAACAGCTTATTGCCTACTCGCCCTGCTCGTTTTTTCATCCTCTGTTTTAGCAGAAAAGCCCTCCATTGCTATTCTAGCCCCGTCATCCAACCAAGAACTATCAACCGTCTTCGAATTAATCATTGATGGCATCAAACAAAGCACACCTCAATTTAAAAAAGATATACAGTTATTAACCGATAACAACCAAGATAAAATAAAACAATGGCTGACCAGCCATGAATTTCTGGCTGTTGTAACCATTGGCAATAAAACAACTGATTTTGCCAACTCCCTTTCCATCAATTTTCCTGTTGTTACTACAGGCACCCTATTCTCTAGCAATAAAAGCCATTCCGGCGTTTCTCTTTCTATTGCTGATGATGCCCTTAAGAATACACTACGCCACTATTTACCTCATATTAAGAAACTGCATATTGGTGATGAAGGTGACAATATTATCTGGTTTACAACTGACCTTAGTTCACCACAATTAATAAGACAAAAAATTGGTCACGAACAAAAATCTATTGTTCAATTTTTATGGAAAACCATTAACCAGGTTGACCCTAAAACTGAAGCCGTATGGATTAATAACAATATTGAGCATATCTTTCTTTACAAACTATCTGAAAGAGCCTGGGAGCGAAACGTTACCCTTATATCCAATAATATCAGCCACCTTGAAAGTGGCACCCTACTTGCCATCTATCCAGACTTTAAAGGCATGGGCCAAAGAACCGGCGAACTATTAACCACTATCATCAAGCAAAACAACCCAGACTCATTAAGACTTGAACCATTAAGCGCTATTCACCGAGGCGTTAACCTTAGAACAGCACAACATTTAGGGGTAGAAATACCATCAGCAATGGAAAACGACTTTAGAGTGCTTATCAAATGAAAAATTTTGTAAAAAACCACTCTTTTAAGCAAATTACAGCAATTCTCGCTTAAACCAAAAAATTAACAAATTTAGCTAAAAACCCAACTCAATTCGAATACAAACCAGAAAACCTGAGGCAAACTGCTTTGGTTAATAACGCTGTACATTTATTACAGGCAGG